>Ga0102935_1000104_pt1 | contig 27250 bp, 29 predicted proteins | sample SalPonR2_A_D2_MG_FD_78508 | JGI IMG/M metagenome (GOLD analysis project Ga0102935, IMG submission 78508) | Salt pond soil microbial communities from South San Francisco under conditions of wetland restoration - Salt Pond MetaG R2_A_D2_MG | ecosystem: Environmental > Aquatic > Marine > Intertidal... | reverse complement strand
TTCAGTCGCCGCCGGCCTCGGTCGTCGCCGATCTCAGTCGCTGCCGGCCTCCGCCACGCCGGTCAGCTCGTCGACCTGGAGCCGAACGAGCGCGAAGACCGTCTCGGCCGGCGCGTCGAACACGTGGAAAAACGGGATCTCGCGCTCGCGGTCTGCCGGGCTCATCGAGCTGTCCGCCGGTCGGTGAGTGTCCAGGTCCTCGACGGTGCTGCGGTGTTCCGGTTCGCCGCGCGCGACGACGCTCTTCCAGCCCGCCTCCGTCCGCCCCGCGACGACGAACGTCGCGCGCTCCGTCGCGTCGATGAACTCCCGCTTGCGGCTCCCCGGCGCGTACCCGAGCCGGAAGTAGAAGTCCGAGCCGTCCGGGTCGAACGTGAACGCGACGGGGACGGCGTAGGACTCGTCCCCCTTCGCGAGCGAGAGCGTCCCCACCGACTGGCCGTCGAGGAACGACTCGATCGCGGCGTCGTCGAGCGCCTCCGCTGCGCGCTGACTCATACGCTGAAGTGTACCAGAGAAAACATAAATCCATCGCGGCCGCTGTCCGGCTCCTCTCGGCCTGTGCGTCCGGGTGCGCGTCCCGACGTCGACTCACCGTTCGTCCTCGCCCTCGCCGTCGTCGAGGTCGACGACCGCCTGTCGGCGGAGCGCGCGTTCGAGGAACTCCCGCGGGAGGGAGGCGATGTCGCCGGTCTGCACGCGCCAGAAGTTCGCGTACAGCCCGTCCGTCTCGAGTAACCCCTCGTGCGTGCCGTCCTCCACTACCCGTCCGTCGTCGAGGACGAGGATCCGGTCGGCCGTCCGGACGGTCGACAGGCGGTGGGCGATGACGAAGGTCGTCCGGTCGGCGGCGAACTCGGCGAGCCGGTCCTGGATGAGCGCCTCCGTCTCGGTGTCGACCGCCGAGGTCGCTTCGTCCAACACCAGGATAGCGGGGTCCTTGAGCATCGTTCGCGCGAGCGCCAGCCGCTGGCGCTGGCCGCCCGAGAGCTTCACCCCCCGCTCGCCGACCACCGTGTCGTACCCGTCGGGCAGGTTCTCGATGAACTCGTGTGCCTGCGCCCGCCGGGCGGCTCGTTCGACGTCGTCGTCGGTCGCGTCGAAGGTGCCGTACCGAACGTTCTCCGCGACCGTGCCGAAGAAGAGGAACGGCTCTTGGCTGACGTAGCCTATCGATCGCCGGAGGCTCCGCAGCGTCACGTCGCGGACGTCCTGTCCGTCGATCCGGACGGTGCCCTCGTCGACGTCGTACAGGCGCGGCAGCAGCTTCAACAAGGTCGACTTGCCGGCGCCGGTCGGTCCGACGACCCCGACGGTCGTCCCGCCCTCGACCGCGAAGTCGACGTCGGTGAGCACGGTCTCCCCCGAGTACGCGAACCGGACGTCGTCGTAGGTCACGGCGCCCTCGCCGACCTCGAGCGGACCGGCGTCCGGGCGGTCCCGAACCGCGGACTCGCGCGAGAGGACGTCCTGCACCCGACTGCCGGCGGCCTTGGCTCGCTCGTAGTCGTCGACGACGTCGCCCAGCCGGATGATCGGCCAGAGGAACTGCTGGGCGTAGATGACGAAGGTGACGAACGCCCCCGGCGTCAGCGCGCCCGTCAGCCCGAGCACCGGGCGGCCGAGCACCCAGAGGCCGCCGACGAGGAAGGTGACCGCGAAGCCGACCCCGGAGATGACGTTCAGCCCCGGGAAGTACGTGATCCGGACCTTGATCGCGGAGAGGTTGGCGGCGAGGTACTCGTCGGAGGCCTCGGCCACCCGCTCGGTCTCGAACCGCTCGGCCCCCTCGCTCTTGATGACCTCGATGCCGCTGACGTTGTTCTCCAGCCGGGAGTTCAGCTCCCCGATCTCCTCGCGGATCGAGAGGTATCGAGGCTCGATCAGTCGGGTGAAAAGCAGGGTGAACGCCGCGAGCGCCGGGATCGGTAACAGGGTGACCGCCGTCAACGGGACGTTCAGTCCGACGAGGATCAGCCCGATGCCGAGGACGGTCGCGAGGATCCACAGCGTCGCGCTCAGTCCGTCCTCCAAGAACGTCTCGAGCGCGTTGACGTCGTTGTTGAGGACGCTCATCAGGTCGCCGGTACGGCGACTGGTGAAGTAGGCGAGCTCCAGGTCCTGAAGCCCCTCGTAGGCGTCGACCCGGAGGTTGCGCTGGACGCGCTGGGCGAACACGCTCCACCCCCAGTCCTCGACCCAGGAGGCGACCGCGCCGGCGAGGGTCGCCCCGAAGAGGACCGCGATCGAGAAGTAGAGCTGCTCGACGTCGGTGGCCGGAACGAGCCCCTCGGACACCAACGGAAGCTCGTAGGGGCGCTCGGCGAGGAAGATGGCGTCGACGGCCAGTCCGATGACGAACGCGGGGACCAGCCCGAACGCCCGGCCGACGACCGTGGCGACGGCGCCGAGCACGGCGTACCGACGGCCGGTGCCGTACTCGGTGTAGAGCCGCCAGATCGGGTTCTCCGACCACGATCCGGGCGTCTCGGCCTCGTCGCCGCGCGGTCCGCGGTCCGTCCCCATGCCGCTACACCTGAGCGGCGCGGACCAAGAGCCTGTGCATGACGCCCCGCGCCGCCGAGTCCGCGGTCGTCGGCCGCTGAACAACCTTCATGCGTCTCTGGACCGTGCGTAACGATATATCAAGATGAACGAGATCGATCGGGTCCAGAAGCGATTCATGCGGAGCCAGGCGCTCATGGATCAGATCCGCTACGCCGCCGAGTCGCTGAGTCTGGACTTCGATCGGTGGGACGAACCGCACGTCGCCGGTCCCAGCCTCTACGTGTTGATCGTCGCCGAGATGAGCTTCGACGGGTTCACCGACCCGCTCGGCGCGAACAAGTGGCCGATCGACCGGTGCCAGCTCGTCACCGACTCGCTGGACAAGTTCACCGAGGTCGCTCGCGACGTGGCGTTCACGCGTGACGGGGCGATCATCGTCACCGCGGACGGCACGATCCAAGAGCAGATGGTGCGCGTCCGTAACCCGTCGCCGGGCGAGACGCCGGGGAGCGACGACGTCGTCCCCGCCGACTGGATGGGGACAAAACACCTGAGCGCGCTGGAGACCTCGCTCCGCGAGGAGGTCATCTGGGCGGTCACCCTCAGCGAGGAGGACGGCCGGGTCACCACGTTCCTGAACGGCACGTATCAGGACTACCCGCGCGACGAGATCGGCGGTCGATGGCGACCCGAGAAGTGACCGTTCGGAACGTCGCCGGCCCCGATGTGGACTTCGGACCCCGATATCGAATCGGAGCGCCGACGCCGGAACGACGGTCGCTTTACGGATTATAAAGCATTAAACGGATTCTGAACCCATTTTAAATGGTCAATAAACGTCCGTGAACGGTCTCGAACGGACCGAAACGACCCTTAATCCGGCCAAAGCCGAGCCAACGCTCTGACCCTTATATCACGTCGGCCGTCCATGCGACGAGTATGTCCGGTGTTCCCCATGTCAAGTAAAACGTCCTCCTCGGCGATGCAGGCGCCGATGCGGATCGGGGCCAGCGTATCGAGCGCGTGCTGGAACCGAGCGGTCGCGAGCGTTCGCGCCGTGGCCTTTTGGGCGGCGATCCTGTTGCCGCTCTCGTACGTGCCCGCCGCCTACGGGGCGATGGGCCTCGACGGCTGGGTCCCGCTCGCGCTCATCGCCCTCCACGCGGCGTGCGCCGTCGTCGGTCACGACCACAACGGCGGCGCGAGGAACGCATGAGCAGTACGGACTCGCCCACGCCGGCGGCCGCGCGGTCCGAGTCGTCGACGTCGAAGGCCGATCGGCTCGCCGCGTTCCTCCGCGCCGAGGCGGCCGACGGCGAGACGTACTTCAAGGCGAAGTTCATCGCCGACGACGTCGGCCTCTCGCCGAAGGAGATCGGCGCGCTGATCGTCCGGCTTCAGGATTCGATGCAGGACCTCGAGATCGAGAAGTGGTCGTACACCGGCGCGACGACGTGGCGCGTCGCCCCGGCGTAGCGGGCCGCGACGCGGACCGGCTCCTCGTCTCCTCGCAGTCCCAGTCGCCTCAGCGTTTTACCCGTGCGCCCGTTACGACGCCCGTGAAGCGAAACGTCGGACGGATCGACGCGCTCGCCCGGATCGCCGGCGGCGTCGCCGTCGCGGTGCTCGCCCTCCTCGTCGCGAGCGGGAGCGTGAGCGTGCCGGTCGTCTCCGCGGTCGGGCTCGCCGTCGCCGCGGTCGTGTTGATCGTCGAGGGCGCGACGCGGCGGTGCCTGCTGTACCGCCTGCTCGGCATCGACCGCTGTCCGGTGGAGTGAGGTCGACCCCGGCCCGCGTCGGGACCCGGATCGCCGAGCTACCACGGGACCGGCTCGCGGTCCTTCCAGAGCCGCCCGCTCGGGCTCCCCGGAGCGAACCGCGCGAGCCACACCGGCGTCTCGGCCCCCTTCGACGGCGGCCGAGGGGCGCCGTCCCCGCCCATGTCCGTCCGTACCCAGCCCGGATCGGCCGCGTTCGCGACGAGCCCCCGGTCGCCGTACTCGCCGTCGAGGTACGCCGTCAGTCCGCCGACGCCGACCTTCGACAGCCGGTACGCGGGGTACTGACCGCCCATCTGGCCCTCCGTGAACTGCCCGAGCCCCGACGAGAGGGTGACGACGCGGCCGCCGGCTCCGTCCGACAGCAGGGGCAGCGCGTGTTTGGTCACGACCACCGGGCCGCGGAGGTTCACGGCCATCGTGCGGTCGAAGTCGTCGGCGTCCATCTCGTGGAGCGGCCCCGACCGGGCGAAGACGCCCGCGTTGTTCACCAGGACGTCGAGCGAGCCCGCTTCGCGTTCGATCCGGTCGACGGCCGCCCGGACCTCGTCGCCGTCGGTCACGTCCAGCCGGACCGCGTGCTGGTCGGCGGCGGTGACGTCGTCCGGGTCCCGGGCGCCGGCGTACACCGTCGCCCCCGACTCGGAGAGCCTCGCGGCGATTTCGGCACCGATCCCGCGGGTCGCGCCCGTGACGAGGGCGACGTCGTCGGCGAGGTCGGACTTGAGTTCGACGTCGGGAGGCGTGTTCGCCATGGCGACCGTTCGGGCGCACCGCCAATAGAACTCGGGGCCGACGGCGCGCTCGCGGGCCCCGCTCCGGCTACGCCATCGACCGTCCGCGGTCGGTCGACCCGTAGTACTGGCCGTGGAACGCGTACGGCAGGCGATGGGGGAGGACTGCGCGCGCCCGCTCGGTCAGGGTCGCCGCGTCGAGACAGCAGAGGACGGACCGCTCGGCGCGGGCGTCGAGCGCGAGCGAGAGCAGCACGCCGTCGTCCTCGGCGCTCGGGCCCGGCGCCGGAACGAACAGCGGTTCGCCCGGGTAGAGGTCCGGCTCGGCCCACGTCCGGGTGGTCGGTCCGTCGAGGTCGACCTTCGCGACGGCGGTCGGGAGGCTCCCGTGATCCGTCGCGGCGAGGTACGCGTACCGGTACGGTCGGCCGTTGTACCGGCCGTAGTCGATCGTCGGGAACTCGACGGGGCCGCGGAGCAGTCGTTCGCGGCGCGCCCTCCCGCCGTCGAGCGGGAGCCGGAACCGGACGAAGTCGCCGCGGGGCAGGTCGGGCGCCGCGCTCCGGAGGTTCGACAGGGCCAAGCCGGTGATCGCGGTCTCGTCGTCGAACGTCACGGCGTCGACGACGAGTTCGTCGCCGTCCTCGTAGGCGTTCGCGAAGTGGTAGATGAAGAACGGGTCCGCCGGGACGGCCGCGACGCGCTCGCCGGTGGCCCGGTCGAGCACCTGAAACGTCGGCTCGGCGTCTCTCGGTCCGACGGCGTCGAGGAACGTCGCTCCTCTGGGGATGCCGCGCGCCAGCCGGGCGAAGTCGATGCCGACGGTCGACGCCGGGACGACGGCGTACCGCTCCGTCAGCGCGAACGCGTGGACGTACGGCGGGTGCGAGTCGAAGACGAGGCGGCTCACCGGTTCGGCCCGGCCGCCGGGGTCGCGACGGAACAGGGTGTACGCGCTCCGCCGCCCGAACTCGGTCGCCAGCCCCCACTGCGTCCCGTCCGCGACGTGCGTGTGACCGAGCGTGGCGTCGGCGTCGAGCCCCTCGGTCAGGTCGCGTCGACCGACCGTCTCGAGCGTCTCGGGGTCGACCTCGATCCCGATCGGGGCCTCGGTGACGGCGTACAGGGCGCCGTCGAACCGAGCCACGCCGATCGACGGGTTGTCCTGAAACGCCCCGGTCAGCGCCCGGTACGTCCGCGCCGCCGCTCCGCCGTCGGCGGGCGTCCCGGGAAGCGAGCGCCGGATCCGGCCGCGCTCGCGGGCGACGCGGAAGTCCTCGCTCCGGACGAACCGGTTCGTGTAGCGGACGGCGCCGTCGTCGAACCGGAACCCGCGAAGCATCGCCAGCGGGTCGAACCAGTGCTCGAGATCCGTGTCGCCGACCTCGAACTGTCCCGGTCCGTTACAGACGAGGGTCCCGTCGAGCCACTCGGGGAACGCCCCGGACACGTCGAGAGCGACGTTTCGGACCTCCTCGCGCTGCGTCTCGAAGCCGAGCCGCCAGCCGCGGTCCATGTGCCACGTTAGATGTCACCGTGTATACGTCTGCGGGGTGGCTCGCCCGTCCCGTGCTAACTATTGGCAGGATTTTTGTTTCGGCGCGCGTATACGTGAGGTATGGATTCAGACCTTCGGCCCCTGCTGGGAACGGAGATGGACGAGTCCGCCGTCGACGACCTCCTGACCGAGATGGGCGTCGGCATCCTGTCGATGAGCGCCGACGGGGTGCCGTACGGCGTCCCGCTGTCGTTCGGCTACGACGGCGACGGGGGGCTGTACTTCGCGTTCCTCGGGGCCACCGCCGAACTGCGGAAGGAGACGTACGCCGAGCAGTCGACCGTCGCGAGCTTCACGACGTTCGACGTCGACCCCGACGGATCGTGGCGGAGCGCGGTCGTCTCCGGCCCCCTCGATCGGATCGGCCCCGGCGAGTGGGACGCCGCCCGCGAGGCGATGCTCGACAACGCGTATCGGTCGGACCTCCTCGCCGAGCGCGAACTCCGCGAGAACCCGAACGTCTGGGTGCTCGACGCCGCGGAGCGGTCCGGGCGCGCGGTCGGTCAGTGAGTCGCCGCTCGCTCCCGCCCCACCGCGCGTCGGCCGCCGTCGCCGCGGACGAGCGTCACGACCGGAACCGGGCCGCACCGCTCGGCTCGCGTCGTGACCCACCTACTCGACCGTCTTCCGTCCGTTCACGGTCTCTATTTCCAGTTCGTACAGCGAGAAATCGACGTCCGCGACCGCTTCGTCGAACAGCCGAAACGGCGGGAACCACTCGTTGAGCGTCTCCTCGTCGACGCTCTCTCGCCACTCTCGGACCGGGCCGCGAACCTGCACGCTCCACGACTCCGTCGCCGACCCCTCGTAACACACGAACGTGGCGGTCTCGGTCGCGTCGATGAAGGCCCCCTTCTCGCTGTCGTCGTCGTGCTCGCTCACGCGGAGGATCAGCCGCTCCCCGTCGTAGTGATAGCTCAGCGGGACGGCGTACGAGTCGTCGCCGTCCGCCAGTCCGAGGACGCCGTGCTCGCCCCCTCGGAGGCGTTCGTCGACCTCGGCCTCGGTCATCCCGCTCGTGTAGACGTACTCGGCGTGTTCCATACGGGGGACACGCGGCGGAGGGACAAATAGGCACCTCAGCTGTCAATCGACGATCACGTGCGACCGCCCGCGCTCGGCGGCGGGTCGCCGCGCTACGCGCTCCCGTTCGCCCCGTCCTCGTTCCACGGGAGCGGCTCCGTACACCAGTGACAGAAGTCGAGCTCGGCATCGGTCTCCTTCCCGCAGTTCGGGCACTCGACCCGCGTGGGTTCGTCCCCCTCGCCGGCGGCCCCGGCGGCCGGCGACCCGGCGGCGCCTCCCTCGTCGTCCGCGCCCGCGGCGCGGCGCCGGACCGCCTCCGCGGTCGCGTCGACGCGGTTCCGCTCCGCGACGTCCGCTCGCCCGACGACGTAGGCGTCGATCGACGACAGCACGGTGAGGAGGGCGATCGGGATCGTGACCTCCGGCGGGAGCGCGGCGGCGGCCTCCGCGGCCTCGGCCGGCGCCAGGACCGACCCGGCCGCCTCGACGTCGTAGAGCGTGAGCAGCGCCACGCCGCCGCCGACGATGGTCACGTGCCACAGCAGCGCCCGTCCCCAGCGGCGGATGACGAGGTGCCCGAGGCCCGGGAACGCCAGCGCCAGCACGGCGGCGAGGACGGGGCGCAACTGGTCTCGCATACGAGCCGGGTTTGGGTGGGGACTATTTACCGCCTACGGTGTCGCCGCTCGTCGCGGCGCGGATAACAACCGTTAATCGACGCCCGGTCGTCCGGTCCGACATGAGCAGGCAGCGGGCGACCGCGTTCGTCCCCGGACACGTCACGGCCTTCTTCAGCGCGCACCCGGCCGAGCGCCCCGCGGCCGCCGGGTCGCGCGGCGCCGGACTCACCCTCACGGACGGCGTGACGGTCCGGGTGACGGCGGGGGGCGAAGCGGGGTCCGACGAGGCCGAGCCCGCCGACGCCGGAGCCCGCGCGATCGACGGCGAGCCGGGGACCGTCGGCGCGGTCGAGGACGTGCTCGCGGAGCTGAACGGGAGCGGCGTCGACGTCGCGATAGCGACCGACGTCCCGATCGGCGCCGGGTTCGGCGTCTCCGGGGCGGCGGCGCTCGGCGCGGCCCTCGCGGCCAACGACGCGCTCGACCGCGGCCGGTCGGAGAACGAGCTGATCCGGCTCGCCCACGAGGCCGAGGTGAGTCGCGGTACCGGCCTCGGGGACGTGGTCGCGCAGGCGCGCGGCGGCGTCCCGATCCGGGCGGAGCCCGGTGCGCCGGGAGTCGGGGAGCTCGACGGCGTCCCCGCCGCCGCCCGCGTCGAGTACGTGACGTTCGGCGAACTGTCGACCGAGGCGGTGCTGGGCGGCGACACGACCGCCCTCTCCGCGGCCGGCGAAGACGCGCTCGACCGGCTCCGCGAGGACCCGCGCCTGCCGACGCTGATGGCCTCGGCCCGCGAGTTCGCCCGCGGCGCGGACCTCCTCGTCCCCGAGGTCGCCGAGGCGATCGACGCGGTCGGGGAGTCGTCCGACGCATCCGACGACGCCGGCGCCGCCATGGCGATGCTCGGACGCACCGTCTTCGCGCTCGGCACCGGCCTCTCCGACGCGGGGTACGACCCCGCGGTCTGTCGGACCGACCCCGCGGGCGCGCGGCTCGTCGAGCAGTAGCTCCGGCGGCGGCGACGCGCGCGGTGCCCCTCGCGCCCGCCGACGAACAAAGCTTTACCGCGTCGCCCGCCTATCTCCGGCAAATGGTACTCGACGACCTCGGTTCGTCTCTGCGGAGCAGTCTCGACAAGCTCCAGGGGAAGACCAGACTCTCCGAGAGCGACGTCGAGGAGATCGTCAAGGAGATCCAGCGCTCCCTCCTCTCCGCCGACGTCGACGTCTCCCTCGTCATGGAGCTGTCGGACTCGATCAAGACGCGCGCGCTCGACGAGGAGCCGCCGGGCGGCACCACGGCGAAGGACCACGTCCTCAAGATCGTCTACGAGGAGATGGTCGAACTCGTCGGGGACTCCACGGAGCTCCCCCTCGAGAACCAGACGATCCTCCTCGCCGGCCTCCAGGGGTCGGGGAAGACGACCTCCGCCGCCAAGATGGCGTGGTGGTTCTCGAAGAAGGGCCTCCGCCCCGCCGTCATCCAGACCGACACCTTCCGGCCCGGCGCGTACGACCAGGCGAAGCAGATGTGCGAGCGCGCCGAGGTCGACTTCTACGGGGACCCCGACAACGACGACCCCGTCGACATCGCGCGGAAGGGACTGGAGGAGACGGAGAGCGCGGACGTCCACATCGTCGACACGGCCGGGCGCCACGCGCTCGAGGACGACCTCATCGCGGAGATCGAGGAGATCGAGTCCGCCGTCGACCCCGACCGGTCGCTCCTCGTGCTCGACGCCGCCATCGGCCAGGGCGCGAAGGAGCAGGCCCGCCAGTTCGAGCAGTCGATCGGCATCGAGGGCGTGATGATCACCAAGCTCGACGGGACCGCGAAGGGCGGGGGCGCTCTCACGGCCGTCAACGAGACCGACTCCTCCATCGCCTTCCTCGGGACCGGCGAGACGGTCCAGGACATCGAGCGGTTCGAGCCCTCCGGCTTCATCTCGCGGCTGCTCGGGATGGGCGACCTCAAACAGCTCTCCGAGCGCGTCGAGCGCGCCATGCAGGAGGCGCAGGAAGACGACGAGGACTGGGACCCCGAGGACATGCTGAAGGGGGAGTTCACCCTGAAGGACATGAAAAAGCAGATGGACGCGATGAACCGGATGGGGCCCCTCGACCAGGTGATGGACATGATCCCCGGGATGGGCGGCGGGATGATGGACCAGCTCCCGGACGACGCGATGGACGTCACCCAAGACCGGATGCGCAAGTTCGAGCGCATCATGGACTCGATGACCGACGAGGAGCTGACGAACCCCCGCGTCGTCGGCCAGTCGCGCACGGAGCGGATCGCCCGCGGCTCCGGCACCGACGAGGAGACGGTGCGGCAACTGCTCGAACAGCACTCCATGATGGAACAGACGATCAGCCAGTTCCAGGGCATGGGCGAGGGCGACATGCAGCGCATGATGAAGAAGATGGGCGGCGGCGAGGGCGGCGGCCTCGGCGACATGATGGGCGGCGGGAAGGGCCCGTTCTGATCGACCGGCCCCGATCTGCCGACGACGCCTCCCGGCTGGCGGCGAGCGGTTCACGTCTTTTATACTGGTGACCGGAGAAGAGCGCCCGATGGACCTCCGACGGATCGGCGACTACGACGTGCTGATCCTCGTCTCTCTCATCTGGTTCCTCGGGAAGTTCGTTCGCTACCTCTTCCCGCCGCTGTTCGGCCCGCTCCAGTCGACGTACGGTGTGAGTAACGCCACTATCGGGGCCGCCTTCTCCGGGTTCATGGTCGCGTACGCGCTGATGCAGTTCCCCAGCGGCGCGGTCGCCGACCGGATCGGTCCGGTCCGCGTGATCGTCGCCGGCGCGTCGGTCGCGGGAATCGGCGCGCTCGCGCTCGTCGTCGACTCCCCGTTCGCGGCGCTCATCGCCGCGATGGTCGTCATCGGAGTCGGCACGGGCGTCCACAAGACGGTCGCCGTGCGCCTGCTCGCGCGCGTTTACCCGACTCGGACCGGGCGGATGCTCGGCGTCCACGACACGCTGGGCGCGTTGAGCGGGATCGCCGCGCCCGCGGCCGTCGTGCTCTTCCTCTCGCCGCCGGCGGCGCTCGCGCTCGCACTCGACCGCCTGCCGGGTGCCGACTGGCGCGCGCTCTTCCTGCTCACCGGGCTCGCTGCGGTCTCGCTCGCGGTCGTCTTCGCGCTCCGCATCCCCGGTCGACTCCCGGACGACGCCAACGCCGACGGCGGAGACGCCGCGGAGCCGGGCGCCCTCGACTACCTCCGACTGTTTCGGAACCCTCGGTTCTCGGCGTTCGTGCTGGTGACGATCGGCTTCTCGTTCGCGCACAACGGGCTCGTCGCGTTTCTGCCGCTCTACCTCGCACGGGGGGTCGGACTACCGATGACGACAGCGAACCTCCTCTACTCGCTCGTCTTCGCCGTGACCTTCGTCCAACTCGTCACCGGCGACCTCTCCGACCGCGTGGGTCGCTTTCCGGTGATGGTGGCCACGCTCGGACTGGCTGCGGCGGCGCTCGCGGCGCTGGTGATCCTCCCTGGGCTGGGCGTCGGCGCGGTCGTCGCCGCGGTCGTCGTCGCCCTGTTCGGGCTCGGGTCCCACGGGTTCCAGCCGGTCCGGAGCGCCTACCTGATAGAGGTCCTCCCCGACTGGCTCGCGGGAGGTGGGCTCGGTGTCGTCCGCACCCTTCTCATGGGGGCGGGGGCGCTGGCGCCGGCGGTCATCGGGACCGTCGCCGACGTCGCCGGGTTCCGCCCCGCGTTCGCGCTGCTCGCCGGGTCGATGGGCGCGGCGGCGCTGGTGGCCGGCGGGCTGTGGGCGACGGCGTAGCCGCCCGGGCGTCGGGCGTCACTCTCCCATCGGCTCCGGCTCGAACGCCTCCGGGTCGAACTCGTGTTCCTTGAGTCGATCCGCGTCGACCGCGCGGAGGACGGACTCGTCGGTCGCCTCCAACACGACCGGCGGCGCGACCCCGGCGTCGGCCGCCTCGACCCATCGACCCACGCAGAGACACCAGCGGTCCCCCGGCTCGAGTCCGGGGAAGTCGAACTCCGGCCGCGGGGTGATCAGGTCGTTGCCGCGGTCGCGGCTGTACGTCAGGAACTCCCGAGTCACGACCGCACAGAGCGTGTGTTCGCCGACGTCGCCGTCGACGTCGCGGCAGTGGCCGTCGCGGAGGTACCCCGTGACGGGGTCGTCACCGCAGGGGGCCAGCTCGCCGCCGAACACGTTGCGGTCGCCCTCGCGCTCGTCGGTCTCGTCGATGGACACGTCCGCACGTCGGGGCCTGCGAGACTTATCGGTGGCGGCGGACGACCTCGGGCGACGGGGTCGGGAGCGTCGTCGGGGGGGTGGCTCGCCGCCGTGAGCTACGCCGTCGCCTTCGCCGCCGCGGGCGGACTGGTCCTCCTCGGCGCGGGGATCGTGTTCCTCACCGAGCGACGCACCGACGCGACGCCGCTCGCACGGTAACGGGCGCGGCGGCGATCGGTCCGTCTCCGACACGCGAGGCGCCGCCCGGCGGACAGTATAAGAAGCGCCCGACCGAACTTCGGGTGAATGAGCCGGAACGACGAGGTCGCCGCCCGCTTGGAGGAGTTCGCGGACCTGCTCGAGGCGACGGGCGTCGAGTACAAGCCGACCGCGTACCGCCGCGCCGCCGAGAACGTCCGCGAGCACGCCGCCCCGATCCAGAGCCTCGCGAGCGAGGGCGAGGACGCGGTCGCCGAGATCGACCGCGTCGGCGACGCGATCGCCTCGAAGATCGTCGAGTACTTCGAGACCGGCGAGATCGAGGAGCTGGAGTCGCTCCGCGAGGACCTGCCGGTCGACATGGCGGGGCTCACGGCCGTCGAGGGCGTCGGCCCGAAGACGGTCGGGTCCCTCTACGACGCGCTCGGCGTCACCACGCTCGACGAGTTGGAGGCGGCCGCGGAGGCCGGCGAGATTCAGGAGGTCTCCGGCTTCGGCGCGAAGACGGAGGAGAACATCTTAGAGAACATCCCGTTCGCCCGCGAGTCTCGGAAGCGGACCCGGCTCGGCGACGCGCGGCCCGTCGCCGACGCGGCGCTCGCGTACCTCGACGACCTCGACGCGGTCGGGTCGGTCGAGGTCTGCGGGTCGATCCGGCGCTGGCGAGCCACCATCGGCGACGTCGACCTGCTCGTCGCCAGCGACGCGCGCGAGCCGATCGTCGAGGCGTTCACCGAGTGGCCGGAGGCCGACGCGACCATCGAGGCGGGCACCGGGAAGGCGAGCGTCCGCGCGGACGGCACCCGCGTCGACCTCCGGATCGTCGACGGCGAGGAGTTCGGCGCCGCGCTCCAGTACTTCACCGGCTCGCGCGCCCACAACGTCGCGGTGCGCAACCGCGCGATAGACCGCGGGCTGAAGCTCAACGAGTACGGCCTGTTCGACGTGAGCGAGGTCGAGGACGCGGACGCCGCGGGCGACGACGCGGCCGATGTCGACGGCCGCCGCGTCGGCGAACGCGTCGCGGGGGCGACCGAGGACGGGGTCTACGAGGCGCTCGACATGGACCCCGTCCCGCCGGAACTGCGCGAGGACCGCGGCGAGGTCGCCGCCGCCGCCGAGGGTCGACTTCCGCTCCTCGTCGAGCCGGGCGACCTGCGCGGCGACCTCCACACGCACACCGACTGGTCCGACGGCGGCTTCTCGATCGCGGAGATGGCGGCGGCGGCCGCCGAGCGCGGCTACGACTACCACGTCGTCACCGACCACGCGACCGGCCCGGGGATGGTCGGCGGGGTCGGCCTCGACGAGGCGGCCATCGAGGACCAGGCGGCGGCGGTCGCGGAGGCGGCCGAGGAGGCCGAGGTTCCGATACTCCACGGGATCGAGGCCAACATCGACGCCGACGGCGGGCTTTCGACCGACGACGAGACGCTCGCGTCGCTCGACCTGGTCGTCGCGTCGCCCCACGCCGCGCTCGGGCAGGACGCCGAGGCGGCCACCGAGCGGCTGGTCCGAGCGGTCGAACACGCGCACGTCGACGTCCTCGGGCACCCGACCGGCCGCCTGATCAACAGCCGCCCCGGGCTCGACCCGGACGTCGAGGCGGTCGCCGAGGCCGCCGCGGCGAACGGCACGGCGATCGAGGTGAACGCGAACCCCGCCCGGCTCGACGCGGACGGCGAGTTCGTCCGGGCCGCGGTCGAGGCGGGCGCGACGATCGCCGTCAACACCGACGCGCACACCCCCGGCGAACTCGACAACGCGCGGTACGGCGTCCACACCGCGCGGCGGGGCTGGGCCGAGGCCGCGGACGTGCTCAACGCGCGGTCGCTCAGCGACCTCCGGTCGTTCCTGCAGTAGATGGCCGACCGGCCCGACGGCGACCGCCCGCCCGTCCTCCTCGACGTCATGTGCGGGTCGCTCGCGACGTACCTCCGGATGTGCGGCTACGACGCGGCGTACGCGCTCGACCGCGGGGTCGAGGCCGACGACCGGGTCCTATCGCTCGCGGCCGACGAGGACCGGCTCCTGCTCACCCGGGACCGCGAGCTCGCGGCGCGCGCCGCGGACCGCGACCACGGCTCGGTCCTCCTGACCGAGCGCGACGTGCTCGACCAGCTTCGCGAACTCGCGGCGGCGGGGCTTCCGGTCGAACTCGCCGCGGAGCCGACTCGCTGCGGCGCCTGCAACGGCCCGGTCGAACGGGTCGGCGCGGGGGGAGTCGACGTCGCGCCCGGCGATCGCCCCGACTACGTGCCCGACGACGTGGGCGCGGCGCGGGCGGGCGGTTCCGGCGCAGACCGCGCCGCTCGTCCCGCGTGGCGCTGTCGCGACTGCGGACAGTGGTTCTGGAAGGGCGGGCACTGGGAGTCGGTGGCCGAGCGGCTCGACGGGCTGTGCCGAGCGTAACCGGTTTGCCCGCGACCCGCGTACGACACGGTAATGAACCGCGATCAGGCGGTCGACCGGCTGGCGACCCTCGTCGATCGGGTCGAGAGCGAGACGATGCCGGTCCCCGTCCGCGAGGTGTGGGCGTTCGGCGACGTCGCGCTCGGGCTCGACCCCGTCGAGCGCCTCGACGTCTACCTCACGAAGGACGTGATCATGGGCGGCGACGCCGACGCGGCCGCCGCGTTCGAGGCCGAGTACGGCGTGAAGGGCGTCGGCACCTCCGTGCGCGCCGAGTGGGCCGAGGCGCACCCGGACCGCGTGCGCGCGAGCGACAACGGGTACGCCGCCCCGGAGCGGTGTCTCGCCGCCGAACTCGTCGCCGACGACGAACCGATCCACCTCGAAGTGTGTAACGCGAGCTTCGAGGACAACGTGCGCCAGCGCTTAAAAGGGGCGCTGGCGCGCGACGCGTACGAGACGGTGCTCGACCCCCGCGGCGTCTGCCTGTGGGTCGACGGCACCCGCGACGAGGAGGCGTTCGACCGCCTGCGGGAGGCCTCCCTCGCGATGCCGACGCTCCCCGCCGCGCTCGGGATGCTCGGCGCCGACGAGGACGTGGCCCGCGAGGCGGCGGACGTGCTCAAACGCGAGCGCGCCGAACAGGAGGGCCCGTCGGTGCGCGGCGACATGGTGTAGGCGTCCGCCGAGCCGTCGCTAGCCGGCTGGCTTGGTAAAACGCTGGTATAAAACCGGTAACATGCCGGATGCGAAACGCCGCTCGGTCACCGACGACCGAGACGCCGGCGTCACCCGAACTACTTCGCGCTGGGCCTCGTCTCTTCGGGCGGCGACTGACTGCTCGCGTGTTCCTTGTACGTGTTCATGCCGATGGCAGCGTTGAGCGGACACTTCTGGGTCGTGGCGGTGGTCGTGAGCACCGCTCCGACCGCGAACGCCGCCCCGGCGAGGAAGAGTCCGAGCGTCCCTCCAGACAGCGTGATGAGTCCGGCGAACGCGGCGACGCCCACGAGCACCAGTATCGGCCCGAGCACGAACCGCGCGGTCCTGTCGTATCCACCCACGTTTTTTTGCATAGTTGTTCAGCTCCTTACCCTAGTATATAGGTTCGGTGACGTATTAAGTGTATCCGGCCCCGTCGGCGTCCGCCGTCGCCGATCGTTCTCGAGTTCGTGTAAGATCGCGGGCGCGAACGTGGTACGAGCGTGATCTTATCCTTCGCCGTTCCGGGTGGTCGGTTGGAATCGCCGACGGTCGATTAAAACCGCCTCCGCCAGGCGCACCGGCAGGCGTTATCGCCGCCGTCTGCGCCACACCGCTTTCGTCGCGCGCTGAGCTTCGACGGATCCCCCTCGCTCGAACGTCACCCCGTCCCGATTTCGGGTCTCTCGACGGAAGCCGATCACCGGACCGCTTTTGAGCGCTATCGCCGTGTGGACGGTATGCCCACGCCGACCGACCGCGTCCGCCGCGCGAAGCGCTCGCGCATCCGCGTGATGTTCGACCTCGCACAGCGCCACGACGGCGACCTCGTCAGGCTGGAGGTCGGCGAGCCGGACTTCGACACGCCCGAGCACGTGATCGACGCCGCCGCGAGCGCCGCCCGCGACGGCGCGACCCACTACACGTCGAACGCGGGACTGCCCGAGTGTCGTCGGGCGATCAGCGACACGCTCGCCACCGAGTACGACGTCGAGCACGACCCCGACGAGGTCGTCGTCACCGTCGGCGGGATGGAGGCGCTCCACCTCGCGGTCCTCGCGACGGTGTCGCCCGGCGAGGAACTGCTCGTCCCGGGGCCGACGTGGCCGAACTACGAGACGCAGGCGACGCTCGCGGACGGGCGCCTCCGGGAGGTCCCGATGCCGGCCGAGACGGGGTTCGCCCTCGACGCTGACCGCGTCGTCGACGCGATGAGCGACGACACCGCGGCGGTCGTCCTCACGACGCCGTCGAACCCGACCGGCCGCGTCTTCGACCCCGACGAGTGCCGGGCGGTCGTCGAGGCCGCGGCCGACCACGACGCGTACGTCATCGCCGACGAGGTGTACCTCGGACTGACGTACGACGGTCCGGCTCGGGGGATCGCCGGGTACACCGGCCACCCGGACCACGTGCTGACGGTCGGGTCCTGCTCGAAGGCGTACGCGATGACCGGCTGGCGACTCGGCTGGCTCGCCGGCGACCGCGAGGTGATCGACGAGGTGGTGACGGTCCGCGAGTCCACCACCGCCTGCGCGTCGAGCGTCGCCCAGCACGCCGCGATCGCCGCCCTCACCGGCCCGCAGGAGCCGTTCGAGGAGATGTACCGCGCGTTCGAGGAGCGCCGCGACCTCGTCGTCGACCGCGTCGCCGACATCGACGGGCTCTCGTGTCCCCGCCCGGAGGGCGCGTTCTACGCCTTCCTCGACCCCGGGATCGACGCGCCCGCCGTCGACGTCGCGAAGTACCTCCTCCGGGAGCACGGCGTCGTGCTCGCCCCCGGCGACGGCTTCGGGGAGACGGCGCCCGGGCGGCTCCGGCTCTCGTTCGCCAACTCCGTCGACCGGCTCCGCGAGGGGTTCGACCGGATCGAGGCCGGGCTGGCGGAGTACTGAGGCCCGGCCGCGTCGCCGGTCCGTCCCCTCGGCCCTGCGACCGCTGAGCGATAGATTGAGTATGCCCGTGCGACTTGGTCACGGAAGCCGCATGACCTCCCCAGACGCCCGGCCGTTCGATCCGGTCGAAGCGACCATCTCAGAGATCCGCGGCGCGTACGAGGCGGAAGCGACGAGCGCCGAAGCGGTCACCGAGGCGTACCTCGAACGCATCGAAGCCCACGACGACGCGCTGAACGCAATTCTCACGGTGAACCCGCACGCCGAGGACCGCGCGAGCGAACTCGACGCCGCGTTCGACCGCGACGGGTTCGTCGGGCCGCTGCACGGGATCCCGATCGTACTCAAAGACAACCAAGACACCGCCGACATGCCGACGACGGCCGGCTCGACCGCGCTCGCGGAGTCGAGGCCGCCGCGGGACGCGTTCGTCGTCGCGCGGCTCCGCGACGCCGGCGCCGTCGTCATCGCGAAGGCCAACCTCCAGGAGCTCTCCTTCGGGGTCGACACGGTCAGTTCCCTCGGCGGGGCGACGCGAAACGCGTACGCCCTCGATCGGCGACCGGCCGGGTCGAGCGGGGGCACCGCGGCCGCCGTCGCGGCGAGCTTCGGCGTCGTGGGGACGGGAACCGACACCTGCTCCTCGGTGCGGTCGCCGCCCGCGTTCAACAACGCCGTGGGGGTCCGGCCCACAACGGGACTCGTCAGCCGGACGGGCATCGTCCCGTTGAGCGACACGCAAGACACGGCCGGCCCGATCGCGCGGACGGTCGAGGACGCGGCGCGGACGCTCGAAGCGATGGTCGGCTACGATCCCGCCGACCCTCTCACGGCCCGCGGCGACCGGCGGGTCCCGGAGGGCGGGTACACCGAACGGCTCGATGCCGACGGACTCGAGGGGGCGCGAATCGGCGTCGCGCGGCAGTTCTTCGGCCTCCGCGACGCCGAGAGCGCGTCGGAGCGCGCCGCCGACCGCGTGACGGCGGTCGTCGAGGACGCGGTCGACGAACTGGACGCGGCGGGCGCGACGGTCGTCGACCCCGTCGACGTCGTCGATCAGACGCTCCTCGAGAGCGCTCGCGTGCTCGAATACGAGTTCGCTCGCGACTTCGACGCCTACCTCGACGAGCTGGGTGACGCGGCCCCCCACGACTCGCTGGCCGAGCTCGTCGCGACCGGTGAGCTCCACCCGTCGGTGGAGGCCCGGTTCGAGGGCACCGCGATCCTCGACACCGACGCCGACGCGCTGGACGAGAACGCCGGCTACCTGCGGAGCCTCCGCCGCCGGGACGCGATCAGGGACGCCGCGCTCGCGCGGATGGCGGCCGACGACCTCGACGCGCTCCTGTATCCGCCCTCGCGGATACCGCCCGTCGAGATCCCCGACAGCCAGCCGTTCGCGGAGATGAACTGCGAGCTGGCCGCCCACACGGGACTTCCCGCGATCGTCGTCCCGGCGGGGTTCACCCCGGCGGGGCTTCCGGTCGGCGTCGAACTGCTCGGTCGCGCGTTCGACGAACGGCGACTGTTCGAGCTCGCGTACGCCTTCGAACAGGCGACCGATCACCGCCGTCCGCCGGAGCGGTTCGGCGGGTAGCCGCCGGCCGTCCGGCTCGCTCCGCCGCCCGTCGGATCGGCCCGCCCGTCGGATCGGCCCGCGCGCGGCGAACGCCCGCGCGAGTCGCGGACGAAGCGGGGCCGTCAGCGGATCGCGATCTGTGCGATCGAGAGCGCCACCAGCGGGAGGTGAAACGCGGCGTGGCTCAGCATCGCCGCTTCGAGGCTCCGCCGCCAGTACAGCCACCCGAAGAGGACGCCGGCGATCGCGTTCAACAGCACCGTCCGGGCGACGAGCGCCGGGGTCAGCTCGACGGACTGAGCGAGCGCCGGGAGGTGGCCGACCCCGAACAGCACCGCCGCGATCACGACCGCGGTCCACATCACCCTCGGCCCGGGCCCGCTCGACCGACGGCCCGTGAGCACCCAACCGACGAACGCGAGGCCCGACATGAGTCCGTATCGGAGCAGCAGCTCCTCCGTGACGCCGCCGTAGAGGAAGCGGACCGGTGCGTACGCGGCGACGTCGACCACGGCCGAGTCGGTCGCTCCGACCGCGGACTGCGGCAGGTCCTGAGCGACGAACGGCGCCAGCGCGACGTCGAGGAGCACGATCAGTGTCCCCCCGACGACGCCGAGGGCGACGCTGAGTCGAACCTGCGGCCGGAGGCGTTGCCAGACCCCGTCGCCCGCTCCGGTCCAGTCCGCGAGGAACGACCGCAGTCCCACTCGCGGCGCGGTGTACGTGCCGACCAGGCAGGCGACGGCGAGCAGGACCAGCGAGTTGACCGCGGCGGAGACGGCGAGGAGCGAAAGCGACAGCCCGGCCGGGACGGCCGTCGGCGGCGTCGTGAGGTACACGTACGCGCTGATGGCGAGGATCCCGGGCACGCCGGCCGACAGCGTCGCTCCGAATCGCCTCGCGAACGAGCCGCGTTCGGTTCGAGACATACGACGCCGGATCGCAGCACGGCGACAAAAGTGGTGGCACCGCCGGTGCCGAGAGGCGCCGGCGGGCACGGGCGACGCCACCGGCGGTCGGGAGCGTCACCCGGGAGCCGACGCGTCGGTCACGTCGCCGGCCCCGCCGCGTCGTCCGGACTGACGCCGAGGCGGCCTTCCACGAACGCCGCGACGTCCGCCGCGAACGCGTCGACCGCGTCCCAGTCGGTGAACTCGACGTCGTCCGCGGGCACCCGCGCCTCGTCGAGCAGGTCGCTCGCGATCCGCTTCATCATGAGGCGCTTGAGAAACCCGTACTCCGAGAAGCGGAGCGCGCCGCCGAACTGCCCGATCCGATCCGGGTGCCAGCCGGTCTCCGCGGTGAACGACTCGACGTAGCCGGCGGCCTCCTCGCGCTTCTCCTCGCTCGCCGAGGAGAGCGAGACCTGGAAGAACGCGGTCGGCACCGCCGCCAGCGCCTCCCGGTGCGCCGCGACGAAGTCGCGGACCGCGTCCTGGTGTCTACCGACGTGGATCGACGCGCCAACCACGACGGCGTCGTACCCGTCGAGCGCGAACGAACTCGGCGGGTCACGCACGTCGACGGCGCTGACCTCGTGACCGCGTTCGCCGATCGCGGCCGCGATCCGGTCGGCGACCTTCGCCGTCTGTCCCTCGCCCGTCCCGTAGAGTATCAGAAAGGAACTCATGCGTTCTCACACCCGGACGCAGTGTTCGTCGCACCGAGTGTTAAACACCGATCGTCGCCGCGATTCCGCCGGCGCGCGTTCACGCGGCGGAGGCCGAGTCGGGTTCCGGCGGGAGGCCGGCGTCCTGCGGCGTCGGCGGGTCGCGGTTCGCGAGGCGGTCCCCGCCGTAGACGACGACCAAGAGGACCGCGATCAGCACGAGCGGAACCGCGCCGGTGACCTCGGCGAGCAGGTTCAGCCAGGGGTCGGGCACGCCGTTCGGGACGAGCGCCGCCGGATCGGCCGGGTGGAAAATGCCCATGGCGTTGACGCCGGCGTGGAACACCGCGACGGCGAGGACGCTCCCGCCGGTGCTGTTGTACATCCACGTCCAGAGGACCGACCCCGCGAGGATGGACGTCATCCAGAGGAGCTGCTGGGAGCGCGGCCACCCGCCGTGGGTGGTCGTCGCGTTGAGGAACAGCGGGAGGTGCCACGCCGCCCACGTGACGCCCACGACGGCGCTCGACGTCAGCGCGCCGTAGGAGTCCTGCAGGACGGGGAGCATGAAGCCGCGCCAGCCGAGGTCCTCCTGGCCGCCGCCCCAGACGGTCCCCCACGCCATCGCGAACAGGTAGATGAACGGCGACTCGAGCCCGGCGAGGTCGATCGGCCCGCCGGCCGAGACGAACAGCAGGACGCCCAGCGCGAGGATGACGAGCGGGAGCCCGAGCGCGAGCGCCCACCACCTCGCACCGATCCGCCACTTGAACATCTGACCGACCCACGTGCGGAGGCTCCCGCCGGAGGCCCAGACGACGACCGCCGCGCCGATCGGCGGACCGAACCCGCCGAGGCCGATCAGTATCGAGTGCGTCCAAGAGGCCTCCATCCCCGAATACGCGAGCGCCCCCTGGATCGTCCACGTGAAGGCGTACGCGATCGCGACGAAGGTCAGCAGGCGGTGCGCGTCGATCCACGTGCGGACGCTTGTCATACCCATTGGTGACACACGTCGTAATTAACACTACTCCCGACCGCCGGGGGTTCGCCACGGCGTCCTTTCCGGCGCCCCTCGGTCGGAACGACCCTTCGTCCGCCGCGCCGGTCGGCTACGCCACTCGTCCCACGGTCACGTCGAAGGGCACCCGCTCGACGCGCTCGTACTCGCCGTCGCCGATGGCGTCGACGGCCTCGCGGCCCATCTCGCGCCAGCGCCGGCGCAGGTCGTCGTACGCGTCCACGGAGGTCGCCGCGGTCAGCTCCTCGCGGTGGTCGGCCAACCCGGCGCCGGAGGCCTTCCGCGCGGCCGACTCGAGCGCCTGCTCCGCGTACGGCGCCGCGGTCCGCTTCTCGTGGACGTACCGCCGGGTCCGGACGGCCTCGAGCCCCGCGTCGGCGAACGCCTCCCGCACGCGGTCGCCGAGGGCGACGTCGGTGCCGACGCCCGCCAGGTACGCCTCGCGGGCCTCCCGCTCCAGCCGCTCTTCGGCCGGGACGGTGGAGCGGACCGTCACGTCGCCGTTGTCCGGTTCGATCGCGGCGACGAGGTCCGCGGAGACGCGCGTGAGCTCCCGGACCGCGGCGGCCGGGTCGGGGAGGTTTATAAGTAAAGCCTGGCAGACGGCGAGGTCGACGGCGTCGGCCGGGAGCGGGAGCCGCGTCGCGTCGCCCGCGACGTACGCGAGGCCGGTCTCGTCGCGCGCGACCCGCAGCAGACTCGGGTCGGCGTCGACGCCGATCACGGTCGCGTCCGCTCCCGTCTCCGCGGCGAGGACGCGGGTCAGCTCGCCGGTGCCGCAGCCGACGTCGAGGACGCGGCGGCGGCTCGGCAGCGCCAGGTCCGCGAGGGCCGTCCGGTCGTCGGCCCACATCCCCTGCCGGGTGTGTTCGAGGTACTCCGCGGAGAAGCGTCGCACGGCCCCGCGTTCGGCGCGGGACGAATTAAACGTGAGGAACTCAGTCCGCGTCTCCGCCCTCGCCGCCGCCCCCGAGCCCGGCGAGGTCCGCGACCAGCGCGGCGGTGACGCCGGCGCAGTAGCCGACGAACGCCCCGCTCAGTCCGATCGCCGCGAACGCGACGGTCACGCCCCCGAAGGGCGATTCGCCGCCCACGCCCGGCACGCCGAAGACGGTCCCGACGACGACGAGCGCGGTGAGGACGACCGCCGGCACCGCGCCCACCGCGAGACACGCCGGCCCGCCGCAGCGGGCGTACCCGCCGACGGCCGCGATGGGCGCCGGCGCGTAGAACACGAGCAGCGGTACGATCCGGTCGGTCAGCGCCGCCGCCGAGGCGATGTCCGCGCGCTCGGCGACGACCGCGACCGCGACCGAGAGCGCCACGACCGCGGCGAACCCGCCGACCATCGTGAGCGCCAACCGGCGACGGCGACCGATGAGGAGCGCCTCCGCGGTAGTCATACCTGTGACTCGCGACGCAGAGCATATAAATGCGCGTCGGACGCGTATAAATAATTCAGCACGTCACCCCCGTTCGGGCCGCTCGACGGCTCAGTCGGCCCGCAGTTCGCGGACCCGCTCGATGTTCCACGCGAAGCTCTTCCCGTCCTCGGTCGGCGTCTCCAGCGCCAGGGGCACGTCCGTCAGCGCCGGGTGGTTGACGATCCGCTCCATCCCCGCCTCGCCGATGTGGCCCTCACCGATGTGCGCGTGCTCGTCCTTGTTCGTGCCGCAGGCGTGTTTCGAGTCGTTGAGGTGGATGTACTTGAGGTGCTCCAACCCGACGACGTCGTCGAACTCCGCGACCGCCTGATCGACCGCCTCCGGCGAGGAGAGGTCGTAGCCGGCCGCGAACGCGTGGGCCGTGTCGACGCAGACGTCGATGTCGGTGTCGGTGCGGTCGATGACCCCGGCGAGGTGCTCGAACTCGCCGCCGAGCTTCGTCCCCGCCCCCGCGTCGCTCTCGATCAGGATCGTCACGCCGTCGGGGACGTCGATGTCGTCGATCACCGAGGCGGCGTTGTCGAGGCCGCCCTCGACGCCCGCGCCGGTGTGCGCGCCGAGGTGGACGTTGACGTACGGGATGTCGAGCGTGTCGGCGGCGTCGACCTCCTTCTGCATCGAGGCGAGCGTCTTCTCGCGCAGTCCGTCCTTCGGGGTACAGAGGTTGACGAGGTAGGAGGTGTGGATCACCCACGGCCCCTCCAAGTCGCGTGCGGTCCCCTCGCGGAACTGCTCGGCCTCCTCGTCGCCGATGTCCGGGTCCTGCCACACCTGCGGGGAGTGCGTGAATATCTGTCCGCAGTTGCCGCCGAACAGCTTCTGTCTGAACACCGCGTTCGCGATGTTTCCGTGCGGCGGCGTTTCGGGATCGTTGGACGCTCTCGAACCGGAGATCGAGACGTGGGCGCCGACCTTGAGACTCATTCTACCACCTCCACGCGACCGACCGAAAAATCACCTTCGGAAACCGCTCGACTTTTTTCGTCTCCCGGTGTGATCACGGATAATGACCGACGAATTCGGCCTTCCCGTCGGGTCGACCGCCCCGAACGTCGCCGGGGACCTCGTGACTCCCGACGGCGAGGTCGAGACGGTCGCGATCGGGGACCTGCTCGCCGACGGTCCCGTGCTGTTGTGTTTTTACACCGCCGACTTCAGCCCCGACTGCATCGAGCAGTGGTGCGCCTTCCGCGACTTCGACTGGTTCGCCTCCGGCGACGCGGTGCAAGTCGTCGGGGCGAGCAAGTCCGGCCCGGGCCTCCACCGGCGGTTCATGGACCGACTCGACCTCACGTTCCCCATCTTCTCCGACACCGACCTCGCCATCGCCGACGCCTTCGACGTCGTGTACCGCGTGCTCGGGCTCGCGAAGCGGTCGCGGCGGTCGTGCTTCCTGATCGACCCGGAGATGACCGTGCAGTACCGGTGGCTCAGCCAGCACTGGCTCGACCCGACCCGAGACGTCCCTCCCGTGGGAGAGATATACGAGGCGGTCCGCGAACGGGTCGACGTCGAGGAGCCGGACGCCTTCGGGTTCGGGTCCTGACTCGGCTCGGGACTCTACCGGGTTCCGCGTCCGGTCGGACTACGACCGGGTCCCCGGTCGCGTCCGGATCCACTCGTCGTCGCGGTACTTCTCCTCGACGAGCGCCTCGGCCCGCGCGAGCTCCGCGCTCGACCACGACCCCTCGCGGTCGAGCGCGACCGCGTCGCCGTCGGCCGCGGCTTCGTCTCCCGACCCGACGACCCACGCGACGAGCGCCGCCTCGACCGCCGCCACCGCCTCGGTCCGGTCGACGGCCGTCAGTTGGTCCATGCCGACGACGCGCTCGCCGAACTCGGCCGGCGTGACCGGCGGGTCGGCGAAGACGCCGAGGTGACGCGTCGCGTCCACGGAGAACGTCAGCGAGCCGTGCTGGATCACGGCGTCCCGCTTGCGGTACTGCGCGTTGCCGGCGATCTTTCGAGCGTCCGCCGTCCCGTCGTCGCCCTCGTCGCCCGCCGGATCGGTCGCGACCACGTCGTGGGCCGGGTGGAGCTCCCGCAGGTAGCAGGCGGGGTGATACAGCTCCGGCACCGACTCCGAGACGTAGTCCGCCTCGATCCCGAGCCGGTCGAAGGCGTCGAGGATCGGCTCGCAGAGCAGATGATAGCAGTCCAGCAGTTCGCCGGGCACCCGCCCTGCCGGCACCGCGATGGAGTACGCGATGTCACCGTGCGCGTCGTGGTAGATGCCGCCGCCCCCGGTCTGCCGACGCGTCACGTCGATCCCCTCGCGCTCGCAGAACGCCCAGTCGACCGTCTCCGGGTCCTGCCGGTAGCCGAGGGTGAGACAGCTCGGCTCCCACCGATACGTCCGGATCGTCGCGGGGCCGCCCGCGGCCGCCGTCTCGGCCGCGACCTCGTCGAGCGCCATCTGCATCGGTCCCGAGCGCGCCTCCTCCCGGATCAGCCGCCAGTCGCCCGTCGGCGCGGTCATGGCCGTCCGTCAGCCCGCCGTCCGCAAAGCGGTTGCGCTCGTGGCACGGTATCGAGCAATGCGGTACCGATGTTGACTGACATTGGTCGAGCAACACGGACGAGACATCTCGTCGAAAAATAGGTGTCCTTTCTGCCCCGATACTATCGATGTTAAGCGTACAATAGACAGAATAATTATATACCTATCTATAAAATATGTCTGTATACGTTACTTGATTCGAAAATGACTCAATTTAGAAGAAACACGTCTTAAATGGCAGAAAGTGGCATTTAAACAGCTCAATTGCGATCTGGCGTCATACAGTTTATTTATCTCCGAAACAATTCTATTATCCGTAAAAATTTAATATACCTATTTTTTTGCTGATTATATGTGATATATATGCTTATTTGCTAGAAAAACAATTGTATGTGGTTTTATCTCAAAAACATACGATATTTGGAACAATATAAGAAGTATCATATTCATATAATTTATAATCGTGGCTGCATTTGACCCATTGAAAAGTGATCGTTTGAAAGTCGACTGCTGAAGACAAAGGGTGCGTTCCTCCCGAGATTTTCGGTTGTTTCACATTTCCCATCGTCGTGCGGACAGACAACCACGAGGAGATAGCCGTCGTCAGCTAGCAGGTGTGGGTAACAAAACGCACCCAATACGCCGAAGTGGACGACCTGTTCGTGGATCGTAATCGTCAGTTCGTCCGTGGCCATCGATCCACGCCTTCGGCTGTGGCGAACATGGGATTTGGGTCGACTCTTAAAATCACAATTGTAGGAGTGTAATGGATATTAGCTGGGTGCACCGCTACGTCTCTGCCAGTGACCGCCCGCGGACGAGCGTTCACCGGTAACGGGAGCAGCGCGGCGTTCAGGGCGAGTTCGCAGACGCCGTCGACAGTACGTGGAATTTTCTCTCGCGGTTAGCACGCACCAATATCACTAATGATCATTTCTATCACAACCCGCGATGCGGGACTAGTTGGAAAATTGAATGGTTTATTTCCGCGCTATTATCCGGTGATTTTCCGCCGTATACCGAATACCACGCGAAAATAAATTTATCAGTCTCCAGATCTGCCGGATCGTATCAGTAGTCTGTATTCCGCGATGCGGGTTAGTGTCAGATCGGTCCCTGACGGTGAAAGTTGCTCTACCGGCTCGGGATCGGCTGTATGAAACGGACGAGCGAACGTTTCGAAGCGTTTCGGAAGCGGTTACAAGTACTCGATGTTCAGTTCGATCTCGTTGACGGTACCCAAGAGGAGATTCGGCAGTTCCTTGCGGAAGTACTCCCCCGTCAGGCGGTTGGCCGGTCCTGACACGCTGATCGCTCCAAGCACCGTTTCGTTCTCGCACCGCACCGGGACGCCGACCGCCCGGAGCCCCGAAGTCGACTCCTGATCGTTGAATGCGTAGCCCCGTTCTCTGATCGTT
>Ga0102935_1000103_pt1 | contig 27400 bp, 37 predicted proteins | sample SalPonR2_A_D2_MG_FD_78508 | JGI IMG/M metagenome (GOLD analysis project Ga0102935, IMG submission 78508) | Salt pond soil microbial communities from South San Francisco under conditions of wetland restoration - Salt Pond MetaG R2_A_D2_MG | ecosystem: Environmental > Aquatic > Marine > Intertidal... | reverse complement strand
TCGTACACGATCAACAACTACTACTCGTACGTCACAAAAGAAGCCCCGATGTGCCGATTTATCACGATGTCAGGCTCTGATATAGCAAGTAGTTAATCTTGATTCTCGACACTGTGATCCGAAACGTATAAGTAGCTCGAATACGTACATCGGGCATGGAACAGCCCGAATTTGATTCGATTACGGAGTCGAATCCTGACCCAGTGTCGCGTGCGGATCTAACTCGAACAACGAACGAAGCTGGTGGCGAAGCCTACGAGCCAGTGACGCCCGAACTGGGCCTGGTCAAGCTCGTCATCAATAACCTGATCGAAGAGCAGTACTACGATACGGCCGAAGAATCGTTCACGAAGCTATTCGACCGGTTCGATCGGATGGCCGACGACGACCCCGAGTTCGTCCTGCAACTGGCTGTCTATGCTCGTCACGAGGCTGGCTTGCGGGATGTGGCACAACTGTTGCTCGTGTTGGCAGCCAATGACGAGCGTGTTGTGCAGCCCGATGATTCGGAGTCGTCGTTGATTCGGGACTACACACCGGCCATTATCGATCGGACGGACGAGTTCAACACGGTGCTCTCCTATCAGCTTCGGCTGTTCGGGAAACCGGTGCCAAATGGACTCTCGAAGGGGATCGAGGATGCGCTCCACAAGAAGTATGCGATGATCGAAGTGCAGGACCAGGACGGAACAGTGTTGGGCACGGAGCGAGAGACGTATATCGAGTACGATATCGATCGACACGTCCATGATGAGTGGCAGCCGGGGACGCCGACAACACACGAGGCCGAGGATCTGGCACATATTCGAGCCATCGAGTCCGTCACTGATCCGGACACATTTGTCGGTTCGACCAAGACGGTTGATCACGGCTATGTCCATGACGAGTACACGTTTTCGAAGTATCAACAGCGTGACAAGTCCGTCAGCCTCCATGATGTCCTGAATCTGGTCCGACCGAACGCCCGATCCGATAACAGAGACGAGCTATTCGGTCGGATTGCAAAGGGAGAACTTGATGCGTACCCAGATACGGAGCCGTTGCGTGAGGACCGAACCTGGGAGGCCACTCGGTCTGACGACACTGACGATCGCTCAGAGGCCGAACAGTGGCGCGATCGGCTGGACGACATGGGCATCATGGCTCGGGTTCGAAACCTCCGGAATATGCTTGCTGCCGGACTCGATGGGCAGACGATCTTCGACTACGACAGCGATGCTGGTCGTGTATTCGGGCCTGCATCCGAACGAATCGTCAGCAACTCGAAGCAGTTCCCGTTCCGCTATTATCAGGCCTATAAAGCCTGCTCCGATTCGGGCATCAAACGGCAGATCAGTGCCAGAACAAAGACGTTCGATCTCGGTGGTGACGTAGTCGATCAGTACAGCCACGAGTGGCTTGCGAACGCAATCGACGTGTCTGTCGGGAACATGCCGGACTCGTTCGACAACATGTTTACGGCGATCGATCTGTCGGGATCGATGGACAGTAATATTGCGAACGATGCGTCGATGGCTCGGGCTGAAATCGCATCCCTGTTCGGAGCGACCTTGCTCCAGCGTGGGTCCGATGCAGGCGTGTTCGGATCCGACTTTGCCCGTGTGACAGCCAATACGAACTCGCTGTCTGTCCTCGAACTAACACAGCGAATCTACGGTGTTGGGGATAACGTTGGCAACAGTACGAACGGACATCTGGCGATTGAGTATCTGACTGAGAACGATCTGTCGTACGATTCGGTCGTCGTTTTCACCGACGAGCAGTTGTGGGACAGCACGTCGTGGCACAACAGTACAAGTCTTAAGGAGGCCTGGGATCAGTACACGGCCTCCGTCAATCCGAATGCGGACCTGTTCGTGATCGATCTGGCAGCCTACGGTGATCTGTCGATGCCCGAGGGCTATCACAATGTGCACCAGATCAGCGGGTGGGGAAGCAACGTGGTTGAATTTGTCGACGCCCAATCGACGGCTGACAATATGGTTCGAACCGTGCAGTCGATCGAACCCGACACGTACTGACTGGTCCGTAATCGAAAGGCTTTTTATCGTATAGCACCCATATGCGTGTATGGGAGCAGGAAAACTCATATTCGGTGGTATCGCACTCATTGTGTTACTGTTACTCGTAGCACTACTCAGCATTGTAGCCGGTGGCGCTGCTGGGTATGCAATCACATACCTGTATAATATCGCATTTGATGCGGGCTTCTCGGTGTTACGAGGCGCACAGATCGGGAGCATCGTTGGTATGCTTGCTGGCTCAAGCGGGGCCGTTTCGGGGGCGAACTAAGATGACGTTGCTCGAAATGGAATGTGAAGACTGTGGCGTCGTAACTGGAACCAGCGAATCAGTTCCGAGCTACTGTGGCAACTGTGGGAGGCCACTGCCATGATTATGTTTGGCGACATCATGGATACGGTCCATGCTGTACAGAGTGATGGCCGATCCGTGTCGGAGATCGTGCTCACTGATGATGCACAGGAACAGATCATTGACGACGACAACTTTGTCGAAGTAAACCGACTCGGATCGGACGAAACAGAAGCTGTTGGCATTACAGTACATGAGTGGAACGTTGAGACTGGACCAGAGAACGCAGTGGTAACTGATAACGGAAATTACTATCGAATATGAACCGAGACATTCTTGACGAACGCATTAGCGATATGTCAGTACAGTACGCAACCGAACGAATCGGTGAAGACGTAGAGATCGGGCCGATCGTCCAGCCCCCGGTGCCTCGGGATACAGTCGAGTCGATCGAGACGACAGACGCCGTCAGGTCGCATCTGTACGATATCAGCGACATTGCCCTGGCAATCAACCACGTCGGTGATCCGACACTCGATCAGAGCGTGTATGCTGACGATCGGAAGTACACGATCGAACGGGATACCGTGGCTGAACTGAAGATTACGCAGGGCATTTTGGTCGAGTCGTACAACCGAGAGATGGAACATCTGTGCGATCGGCTCGGTGTCAAATACGACGCGGATGCGATGCAACGGATTCGAGACGCGCTTGACTACGAGATCGAGGTGTCGGTCGAAGAGGAATGGACCGACCTCGATGCTGATTCGGCATAGGGCGTAATCCTTTTATACAAGCCCCACATACTGGTGGGTGATGACAGACGAACCTGACTATTCGTGGCTTACCGAGTTGCAAGATCGTGTTGGTGAATGGTCGGCCGAAAACTTCGGGACCGAACAACCGTCGACGTACCCACTGATCGGGGCTGGCGAAGAGATCGGCGAACTGACAACGTCGGTGCTCAAGCAAGCACAGGGTATCGATGACAGCGACAAATACGCTGATCGGGTTGGACCTGATGCCGAGCGCGATGCGATCGGGGATATCGTGATCTACCTACTCGATGCTGCCTACCGATCACCGGCCCCGACTGGCATTGCCAGTGAGATCGAGTACTGGAACAGCCAACGCGAGGGGTTGTTCGAGCACTACGATGATCCGGTTGGCATCATTCGACAGCTATATATCGAATACGGGGAACTTAATGTGTGTGCGATCGATACGCACATTGAGGGTGACGACAGGGATCACTTGACGGCTGATCTCGCCAGCGTCATTATGGTCTGCGAGCGGTTTGCCAGGATCAGAGGCTACGAGTTCAAACAATGCGTGCTGGACGCCTGGAACGAGGTGTCTGATCGGAACTGGGATAGCCAACTCGAATCGCATGGTCGATAAAACCAAGTATAACCGACAAGTGAAGGGCGACCATGCGGAGCTACGCGTGCAGTCGCTATTGAAACGGTATGGATGGCACGTGCTCGTCCCGCATAGTGAGGCCAATAAGTACGATGTCGTGGCCGAGCGTGATGGGGAATTCGTTCGGATTCAAGTAAAATCGTCGGTGTATGATGGCACGAGTGTGACGTTCCGGTGTTACTCGTCAAATACGGACAAGTCAGGGAACAACCGAGTTGACTATACGTCGAACGACATCGATGGCTTTGCGGTGTATAATGCAGCAACCGATGCAGCCTTTTGGGTCCCGATTGCAGAAGCGAATGCCGATAAAATGGCGATCAATATGGACTGTGAATCGGCGGTCAATCCAGCTAACGAGTACGACTTTGCTGACCGATTCGCTGTTATCTAATCGGAAGACTTTTAGTATTCCCGAACAGATAGTTCGGTATGCGCTTACAACGAACTGTGACGGCGACTGAAGCCGAAGTTGAATCGTATGCGAGACTTACACGCGACTTTAATCCAGTCCATCTCAGCGACGAGTACGTCGCCAAAGACAAGACCTTTGTCGACACGAACATTGTGCATGGTGCGTTGATAACCGGCTGGTTCTCGTCGCTCCTGTACTCGCTCGGCGATAGTCACGATATCAACGGGGAAGTAATTTTGCGACAGATGAACACTGATTTTCACCATCCGTTGCCCGTCGGTCAGTCGGCAACGATCGAGTTAGTATTACCGTATGAGTCGATGCCTGACGATGGTGTCGAAACAGTGACGGCAATTCTTCAGTGCAACGCTGATGATGGGTCGCTGTATGCGTCCGGAACGGCGACTGTCACGATCGATCAGGGAGTTGATCCGTCAGTATGAGTGGGCAACCGTATGACGACGTTGACTGGAGCCTGAATTATCGTGCACACCAGGACGAATATGTGATTGGACGTGGTGAATTCGGTGTACTCAAATACCAGCCCTACAAGTCTGAGATACTCCCGAACTGGCAATACAAGAACGCCGAGGTTGCGGAGGCATCGGCCGAAGCTATCTGGGAACAATTCGAGGCCTATCTCGATGCTGGGGACTTTCCGGGCGCTGATATGGCCCGCAAGTACCTCCAGATGGGCTTCACACGGGCCATGCGCTATGCGAAGTATCCGGGAGGCAAGAAGTACGACAAATACGGAAACGAGCGTGAACAACAAACGTGGGCCGATCCAGAGAAACGCGAGGCAGCCGTGATCTACAAGGAATACTGGGATCGGGCTCGGGAGCATCCGGCCTATATCAGACAGAAAGACGCCCACGAGTCCGACAGCACATCGGTGCAGACTGGGCTTGAATCAGTAACAGCGGACTGAATCGTATCGAAACCTTTTTACGTTGGTCTCCTGTATGCAATAGTGACGCTATGCCAACCAGAACTGAACAGCGGGTGATACGGTCGCAGTTGGAGGATGTCGCACACGATCGGGACGTAGAAATACTGGCAGCAAAGGCTTACGGGTCCCGATCGACGGGGCTCGAAGATGCTGGCTCGGACTACGATGTAATGTTCATCTATCTGAGCCCGCCGACGACGTACATGAGCGATAGCCAGTCCGATACGATCCGGGACACAGTGTCTCCGTCAGACAACGATCTTGGTACTGAAATCGAGTTGCACGGATGGAACTTGCAGAAGTACATCGGGTCGGACGGGCTTGCCGGATCGAACCCGACTGCGATCACGTGTGCCAATTCACCGGTAACGTATTTCATGGATGCACGGATTGCCGATCGGTTCGAATCGATGGAGTCCGAAGCGGTTACCTGGGCTAAACCGTATGCCCTCATCATGCACCAACGATCGAAGGCTGAAAACAACTATCGGAAGTACATCCAGCAGAGCTTCGCGCTCGATGATGGTGTCAGTTGGGGCGAGATTTGGGAATCCGTCGAGACCGAAAACGGGCCGTGGAACTATCTCCAAGAAGAAGCCGTCGAAAACGTGTCGGTCGATCCGGACGAATCGCAGGTTACCGAATACGGCGTTGATGTGATTGCATCGACGGATGTGGCGGTCCAGTTCGAACACATCCCGGCTGATCGGGCACTCGATCTCGGGTATGTTCGTGAAACGACGCTCGATCGGACTGTGAAGCGATACCTGAACATCTGTGAGGCACTGATCCGGGCTCGATATGTCGAAGACACGTCGACTGTCCCGCCAGAAACGGTTGCCGATGTGCTGGGCCATGTCCGAGCACACGATCTGGTATCAGAGGACGTGTGCAGTGAGATACTGGATCTGTTCATGGAGAAGAAGGCCGGTGATGGTGACGAAATCGTTCGTGATGCGGATGTCATCAATAGCTGGGTCGAGTCGGAACTCCAGCGAGATATCGATCCGGAGCCCTACGTGCAGCAGGAGCCTGATCGTGCAATACTGCGTGCTGATGCGGAACGAATTGCCGAGACAATCTGGGGTGACTCGGATGCAGTTTGAGTCCATCCCTGACGGTTGGGCCGAAATCGAGTACGATGTTGGCCCCAGTCGCTCCGACGAACCGTACACGGAGGAACTGAGCGCGATGTGGACCTCGGACGACGAGCACATTGCAATCCGATGTCGATCGTCTGTGAGCGCCACTGGCGAGGTCTCGTACCCGATCCGGGTCCAGCAGGTGCTCGAAGCTGGCTCGCTGTCGACAATGGTCCAGACCGATGCGACTGTCGCGTCCGATCGACAGGACGCCGAGTCGAAGGCCAGGGAATTCATGGCATCCATTGACAGATCGAAATATGATCTTCGAGCAATCGCAGCCGTTGGGCCGGACGAGAACAATTTCATCCAGTTCTTTGCGATTTACAACTCCGAGTTGCCAGGCGACATGACTGGCGAGCAGTTGGTCGAGTTGATCGATGCGAACGATGCGTCGGGGAACCAGATCGCTGATCTGCCTGACGACGTTGATCAGGAATTGGCAGATAGCGAGATGATTCAGATCGAGGTGTTCCCCCGATACAAAGAAGATGTTGACGGATATACAGACAACAATGAGTGACACAACTGAAACAACAACTGATATTGACGATGAGGTTGCACAGATGACTGAACAGATCGAAGCCAGCTTCGGCCCGATCTCGGTGTACGTCTCCGGGACGGATACGGACGATGTCCAGGAAACGTTCGACACGGTGTGGGAGACAATGATGGACACGTCCGAGACGATGCACAGCCGGGCTGATGGGGACGACGGAGACGCTGTTCCGGGCCGAACATTCGGGTAAGACGATGACAGAGACTACTGACAAACCGAACGAGGAAACGAAAGAGCTATCGATTTCGAATTACAAGACCCTACTTGATGGGTTCCAACAGTCGAATGCAGAAGGCTGGTTCGATGTGGCACGAACAGATGGCGGACAGTTACAGGCCAGACCGGTTGCTCGTCAGTCGGATCGGACAGAGGGATCTGAAATAACATCCGACCAATGGCTCATCAAGGAACCGACTGGTGATGTGTATACGGTATCGGATGCCACGTTTGAAGACGCATTCGACTCCAATGTTCGGTTCGAACAGTTCGTCGTTGACTTTTCGACAGATGACGAGGTATTATCGGATACCGATGAAGAAATCACCGTTGATGGATGGAACGTGGTTGCAACTGTAACTGCAAAAATAGATATCGTGACACAATCAGTTGTGTCGATCCATATTGATTCGGTTGATTTCAACCAGGACCAGCACCGTGGTCTCGATGGACTTCCGATCGAAGTACTGGAGGACAGTCCACAATTCAACAAAATAACAGACGATGACACGTGACACAACAGTCGAACTGTACGAGTCGCAATTCAAGGCCGGCATCAAGCATGGGGCCGAGTTGTACTGGGACGACTCGACGCCTCGAAAGCGACTGGATCAGCGCGGTGATCGAAACGGATTCACGCGCTATGTGAATGCCCGAGTCGAAGGTAAGTTGGGGGAAGAAGCGTTCCGACAGTTCCTTCGATCGAACTACGGGATCGAGTCGCAAGTCGACTACCGGATCTATGGCGACTACACCGTGACTGATTCGGGCGACCTTCAGTATTTGATCGGGGACGATGGCGAGCACTACGAGCCAGCCGTCGAGTTCGATGTCAAAAAGAGCAAGCCCTGGAACTCGTGGCTCCTGATTCGAAGCAGTATCTTTGCTGCACACCCCGACGATGCGCCCTACATCCTGACTACGTTGTCGCTCGAAGACGACCTGATCATGGACGAATGGGCCGACGCTGGTTCCTGGAGCGATGTGCTGGCCAGTTCGACCTTCAACGAACGCTACAATCGCTACGTCAATGGGCGGTTCCCCATCGAAGCGGAGATCGTTGGGACCGCATATCCGGACGAGTTTACCGAGCACTTCGATCAGGGTGACACACTATTCGATCCGGATACTGGCTCGACAATGGGTGGCGGGTTGCGATGCAACAACGAAGGCATTCACGTCGACCAGTTGATCGATACGCCTGAACGGTGGGATCGGGTTGTGAGTGATATCGTTGGCGATAATCCGATCACACATGAGCGACAATAGCTTGGCAGACACAAACGACGTGATAGTACGCAATGATTGTACCGAGTTATACCACACGTTGGAATCGATTCGGTATAATAGCGGGACTGTTGTGTGTAATGAGTGCGAGTTTTCACAACAGATCGAGTCTGAACTGTCGATACGTGCACCGCTTGTGGTTGCACAACACATGACTCGAACCCAACATACGGACTTTGACGTTGATTGTGATCCTAAATTGCGTACAATAGACCAAGAGATAACAGTGTCTGGCCCGGATTAATCCGAAATCGGCAACTTCGCCAATGGCGCAGCGCCGTGCGTCTCGCCTGGGGCGAGTTTCGGAATCTTCGATTCCGTCGTTGCAAACTTCACCAAGTTCGCAAGATTGCCGTGACGGAAACTACAGTAGTTTCCGAAACCTTTTTTACGTATTCGATCGTAGCCGTTGGTATGTCGCAAACAGACTCCGGCTATGTTGACCCGAGATCGAAGATCACCCATCCGATCGAACCCGGACAGATATACGAAGACGACCGGACTGGTGACGAACTAACGCTCGTGTACTGCTCCGATGATGCAGCACTGCTTCAGGACAATGAAACTGGCGCACATCGACTCGAACGACGCCGTGATTTCGAAGCGAACGTTGGGTCGGGCCGATACGAGCTACAGTCCAAGACGGACAGTGCCGTTGCCAGTTCGAACATCAGCATGCTCCGCGACTTGCTCGACCAGTACGAGTCCGAATCGGGCCGAACGGCAGCCCACAAGTCCGAAGCGATCGAAGAAGCTATCGAGTTGCTGGAGCACAACGGCCAGCCTGACGACCACGAGACGATCGATCTGGAAGCAATCAGTGGCATCGGATCGGCAGCAGCCGAGTCGCTTCGTGCAAACGGATTTAGCACGAAGGGTGATGTCCGAAACGCGGACACATCAGAGATCACCGAGGTGCCGAATATGGGCGCGAAGAACACCGAGCGTCTGATCGAACACGTCAATGAGTGACGAGTGTCTCTATCGGATCGAGGCCAGTCTGGGTGACCTTGATCTGACTGTCGAGGGACCGGACGAGGACTGGGTCGAGCAACAGTTCAACGAGCAATGGGCCGAGCGACTGGCCGAATCGGAGACGATGAAGGAAGCACTCCGTCGGGCAGACAGGAGTAGCCAATGACGACATACGGTGATATCCCTGGTGCGAAGATGCAGACAGGAGACATTGCAACAACAGGACCGTCGACACACGAGTTTCATCACATAGACGACTTTGATCGGACTGCTGCTGATCCGTCATCTGTCGTACATCTATACGCCTTCGAATCGGAGAACCGAGCCGATGAGCTAACGAACGTATGCGCTGATTGTCGACAATCATTCATCTTTGCGTCAGGAATCGTGTTTCCTGATTCGCTCAAACCGGTTGTCGAGGATCGATCCGACGAGTATCTCGAAGCACTCGAATGGGCACTGGTGTTGTGTCCGAAAACAGGCGACCTGCCTGCGGACGAACTCATTGCCATTGCAGACCACATCGATAACGAAAGTCTTATATAGGACGAGTCGCTATATCTGGACGCACATGAGTGATGAGCCAGATACAGATGCGATGATGGACTTAACGTCGTTGTCCGATAGTGACTTAGACCCGGAGACAAAAGAGGAATTGATGGAAGATCGGGGTGGACACGACGTTGATCCGGACACACAGACGGGCTACGAATTGTCCGAGAACGTTGTTCGTGATTTAGTGAAGTACGTTCGATCGAATACGATCCGAAACGAGCAGCAGTTTATTTTGGGCACGCTGGGCTACACGACTGGCTATTTCACCGTCATCGATCACTATGTTTCGGGCATGCTGATCGGCACGTCGTCGTCAGGCAAGACCCACTTGCAGAACCAGATTGAGAACCTGTTCCGATCCGACGACATGTATCAGGCCACGATGGGGACCGATAAGTCTTTGATCTACGATGGGGAATGGGATGAGGCCTACATCGCCTCGCTCGATGAGCTTAACAAGCCGTCCGATACACTGATCGAGTTCCTCAAGTCGTGTTTTACACCGGATACCGATGTACTGACACCGGATGGTATCCGGAATATCAGGGATCTCGATGTTGGTGACGACGTGTATTCGATCAACCCTGATACTGAGGCCCTCGAAGTGAAACAGGTAACTGATGTTATCGAAAAGCCTGACTATTCGGGCGAACTGATCGACTTTGACGGTGACAACACGTCACTTCGGATGACACCCGATCACGAACTGCTTCGACACAAGGGCGATGAGCTTGTCACACAAACGGCCGACGAGTTGGCTGAGATGGCATCGTTCAGGCTGCCGACCCATACGGCTCGGGATGGTCCTGGAGTCAGTGATATCGTTGATCTGAAGCAGGTCTATGACGGTGACTGTCCAGTCGTTACCGATACAGATGGGACTGAGTATCTGACAGCCGGGCCGGCTAACTCGTGGGTGCCACGATATATCGATCGAGATGATTGGATCGAACTGCTTGCATGGTACATTACGGAAGGCTATGCTCGACAAGATGGCAGTCCACAGGTTACGATTGCACAAAATGATGCGAGTGAAATAGCAGCACTTGTCGATGGGATTGGGATTGACAACTGCCGATACCAGTCGGAACGTCGGCGCGATTCTGTTACGATAACGAACGACATCCTTCGAGATATCGTGACTGACATTTGCGGACACAAGAGTCAGCAAAAACAACTTCCAGACTGGGTGTTCGATATGTCGGTTGAACGGAAGGAGTTGCTGCTGGAAACACTGATGAAAGGTGATGGGTCTGATGACGGCTATACATATTACACCACCTCAGAACAATTGAAAGATGATGTGGTCCAGTTAGTCCTTGAATGTGGACGAATGCCATCGTACCGAGACCAGGCACATGTGGCACCGAACTCGGAGCACTATTGGACAATCAGTGTTACTGACAACAACCAGTGGGTGACGAAGAAGCACAATATTGAACGAACACACAGTTCTTCAGTTGACACTGATGGCGTGTACTGCGTTACTGTCGAGGACAACCACACGCTGGTTGCCGGTCGGAATGGGAAGTTCTCCCACGCCCGAAACTGCCACTCAGACGACGAACAGTTCCAATATAAGTTAACGCCTGACAGTGCCGAAAAACGGGAAGCTGAGGAAGTTGAGACCATCACACGGGATGCAAAACCATACTGGTTCCTGTTCGCCCAGATGGACGCCGACTTCGAGATGATGAATCGGTTGATGCGGATTCCGGTCCACGAGTCGGAGAGCAAAAACCGGGCCGTCGGTCGAATGTCATTCGATGAGCACCACATTAATCTGGGTGATGCCAATCACGAGTACGGGTTCGACTTTGAAGACGGTGAGCGAGCACTCCAGGCCCACATTGCGTCGATACCCGAGGCCATCGAGTCGGGTGAGATTCCGGGCCGGGTGTTCATCCCGAACGACGAGGGCCGATTCGGCTGGAAGGTATGGAATGTGATGGAACCGATCTTCAACCACTCCCGGTCGGAGAGCAACCGGGTGTACGACATGGTAGCGAATATCGTTCGCGCCAGTGCAATGTTGAACTACAAGAACCGTGATATCGAATACCTCGACATTCCGAACCACGATGCCGGGCGCTACATCATTGCCGAACCACAGGACGTAGCGAATGTTCTGGCATGCCGTGAGAGTCTCTTAGCATCGACGCACGAGTTGGACGACAAGAAGCGGAAGATTTGCTCGGCTATCGCAAACAATACGGGTCAGACGAACGAGGCCGATATGTCCACGATTGTTGACGGGTTGCAGGACAGTGATATGTCGATGTTGTCCCGACCCGAGCTTCGGAAGAATCTGGAGAAACTCCACGAGAACTATCTGGTCGAAATCCATCGCAATGCAGCCGAGAACGGTAGCAGCGATACGTATCAGTTCCATGGGTGGGGCGAGCTTGGCTTTTCCAACATCTACCAGTACGAGGATCGCTTCGAACACTGCTTCGATCCGATCTCGGACGAGAACTTTATCGTGTCTTACGAAGAGCAGCGCAAACGGCTCGAAGATACGGGCCAGGATCTGACGAAAGGGGCTGAACTCGATATCTCCTCCAACACGGGCTCGTCAAATAGCCAGCAGAAACTCACTGGTGGCTCGACAACCAGTGTCGATCTGGAACCACACGAGGAAGCCGTTCGAAAACGATGCAAGGCCTCTCTCGATGGGAAGCGTGTTGAGAATATCAGTGATGTCCCGATCGAGGCCATGCTTGGCCTGACTGATCCGAACGATCCGGATCGTGGTTCGATCGAGATCGATGGCACACCGTTGGACCCGACCAACGGCATCTGGTATCGACCCGACAAGGACGACGACTGGGTCGAGGACGAAGCCGACGCCAGACGACATGTGAAGCAAGCCGTGCGCTCGTTGGTCGAGAAGCGGGTGTTGATATATGACGAGGTACACGAGGTCAATAAAAGTGGAGAACCGGTTGATGTAACATTCGCCGTCCTCTCAAAGACTGACCTGTAAGTAGCCATGATTTCCGACGACGAACTTATTTCCGAACTGAAACGGCTGGCCGATGAGTTGGGAGAGACTCCTACTCAACGTGAAATGGATGAAATGGGAGAATTTTCTTACAAACCATATAAAAACCACTTTGGAAGCTGGAACGAGGCACTTCGTGAAGCAGGTCTACCAACTAACGCTGAACCTAGCTGTGGTTCAAACGAAGAACTTATATCCGAACTGCAACGATTGGCCGAGGAGTTGGGTGGAACGCCAACCACAAGTCAAATGAATGAACAAGGTAAATTTGGTGCTAGAACATACCACGGAAGGTTTGAAAGTTGGAACAAAGCTCTTCGTGAAGCAGGGCTACCAATTAACAATGAACTCAATTTTGGTTCAAAGGAAGAGCTTATCTCAGAACTGCAACGGTTAGCTGAGGAGTTGGGAGAGACACCGTCTCGGAATGTGATGAATGAACAAGGGAAATTTAGCTATACTCAATACAGACATAGGTTTGGAAGTTGGAACAAAGCCCTTCGTGAAGCAGGACTATCAGTTAACAAAGAACATAATATTTGTTCAAAGGAAGAGCTTATTTCCGAACTACAACGACTGGCAGACGAGTTGGGAAAAACGCCTATAGCAAAAGATATGAAGAATAGTGGAAAATTTAGCATTGGGCCTTACGAAAACAATTTTGGAAGTTGGAACGAAGCTCTTCGTGAAGCAGGGCTACCAATTAACAATGAACTCAATTTTGGTTCAAAGGAAGAGCTTATTTCTGAACTTAAACGATTGGCAAATGGGTTAGAGAAGACACCGAGCGTAACCGAAATGAAAGAACGAGGTAAATTTAGTGCTGGTCAATACGAAAATAGGTTCGGAAGTTGGAACGAGGCACTCCGTGCAGCAGGACTCGACCCGATACAGGAGTACCCGATAGAGACCGAGTGGACCGACAATATCGAGAACTATTATGGGGACTCCTGGCCAACGATGCGATCCAAGGCACTTGATCGTGACGAACACACGTGCCAATCGTGCGGTGAAACAGACAACATCCATGTCCATCACATCACGCCCAGACGGTGCTTCGAGAACCCGGACGACTCGAACACCATGGACAATCTCATATCGCTCTGTAATAGCTGTCACGGCCGATTTGAGGGCCAATGGATGGACTGTTCGTACGAGGAATTCAAAGCCAAGATACAACATGTACACGGGGCCTGACCACGATCCAAAGATATGTCCGGCCTGCGGATCGACCCTGAAACGGACGCCGAATTCGTGTGCCATCTGTTGGCATGGCCCGGAAAAAGGCCTCTTGATCAAAGACGACCAACTCGGCGTTTGGGTCCACCAACACTGTCTCGACTTTTTCGGCTGTGACAACGTGCTCCAGTTCGAACAACAGTACTACGATAGCTAATCGATACCTTTTTTACTCCGGATCGCATAGGAAGCCATATGGCAGCACAATCCGATGCCGATGATGGTGAATTGACGCTTCAAGCGGAAATTACGGCGAGCGAGTTGTCCTCGATGATCGGCAACCAGTTGATCCTCGAACAGCAGGGCGAGCCATTCGCATACCTGGCCGGAATCGCATTTGATGGGATGGTTGGTGAGTTCGACATTGATGAGATCCTTATCGAGTACCTTAAAAACGCACGCTGCTTCGACTTCACCGAGGACGAACTGGCACAGATGCGCCGAGCACTCCAGGACGGCTACAAACGATCAGATGACAACTGAGACAGCCTTCGATACGCATCGAACGCTCGTGTTGGCACTCGTCGGCCCACCGTGTGCTGGCAAATCGACAGCCGTCTCCGTCCTCGAAGACATTGGCGTCCCATGTCGTGACACTGGGGACGCGATTCGGGCCGAAGCGTACGACCGATTCGATGGGACTGGCGAGCCTGATGAAGACTACATCTGGAACGTGGCCTCGTTGATTCGAGAAGAACACGGGCCGGAAGGGCCGACAGCTATCAACAAGGACTGGTTGTGGGAACAACGGGCGAACGGCTTCGAAGTGCTCTGTGTGGCCTCCTGTCGAGACGAAGCCGAGATCGAGTGGCTTCGAGAGCATATCGGGACAACGCTTGTCGTCCGAATTGATGCTGATAGTCACGCTCGATCCGAGCGATACGTCGAAAAGCACCTCGAAGACGACCGCGATGTCGTTGATAAAGATCGCATCTACGAGTTGCGAGAGCAACTGTACGAACGCGAGTACAGAGAGATGCCGTATCCGGAGCACGACGTGGTCATCCGGAACGAGGACTCGATGTCGATCCGTGATCTGTGGCGCAAGTTGGAGCGAGTCGTCGCCATGATGAAGGCCTAATCGACGGATTGAAGTACGATCGGGCCGTACGATCGTGTATGAGTGATGAACTGAATCCTGTCTTCAGACGGGAATTTGCGGTCTCGTATACTGACCCGGACGCCAATCAACACACAATCGATGTGGCGATTTCGATGGACGAGGCAACGGAGGAGCTATTCGTCTCGATGTTGGGCACCATGCTCGCTGACGACCTGACTGATGGGCGCTATCCAAAGCAGACCCTGCACTTGTATCATCGGTTCATCGAGCAACGGTCGAAGCACCCACCGTGGATCGATACGGAAACGACTGAGCGCACGTATGATCTCGAACTGACGCCGTGGGACTATCACTTGCTCACCGAGTGTATTGGGCATGCACTTTCGAATGTCCTTCGACCCGAGGGCGCTGATCGGTACGCAGAGTTGGTCCAACTGTGGTTTGATATTACGGACCAGATGCGAGACGAACCGCTCGACGTGCAGGTCGAAAGCGTTAAGTGAGGCCCGACCGTAGCCGTCTGTATGGACGTACAAACAATCAGATCGACACCAGACCCTGAGCAACTGGTGTGTACCGCAGCCAGAGGCGACTATTTTGATGGATTCGTGGCCGATGTATCGTACGAGACACTGATGGACGGTGTCAGTGTGAAGGATCGGCATCGGGATGGGGCAAATCAGTGTCTCGATCGAACACCGAACGAGTTAGACTGCAAGCAGTACGCGTTGCTCGAAAAGACACTCAGACGCGGTCATCATGGAGTTTGGGAGCATCCACAGATTACCCTTGGGATCAAGGGTGTGAGTCGAGCCTGTATGGCTCAGTTGACCCGGCACCGACATGCCTCATTTGATGTACAGAGTCAGCGGTATGTCGACTTTAGCGAGAAAGACGATGCATTTGCAATGCCGGAATCGCTGACTAATCCTGAACACGCAACTCGTGGTGACGGCAACGTCGACGTATCGAACCGTGAATCGTGGCTGGATCATTTCGAACACGAGTCGGATCACCTATTTGAACAGTATGCAGAAATGGTTGACGACGGAATCCCGAAGGAAGATGCTCGATTCATGCTGCCGATTGGAACGAAAGTCAATATGACTGTCAGTATGAGCGGACGCACGTTGCTCCACATAGCGAATCTCCGGATGCGGGGCGATGCACAGTGGGAGATCCGGGAACTAACGGAACAGATCGTAGACGACGAGTTCGCTGACTGGATGCCGATGACGGCGCACATTTGGGACGAACACGGCCCGACTGATATTGCACCATAACAATGACAACTGAACACAACTTCGAGATTGGAGACGTATACGAGATCGATGCATTGCCCGAGAACCAGATGAACAATTCAGGAAAACTCCAACAGGTCGGCGGGAATCTGTTTGCACTGTGGACAGATGATGACAAACTAATCGAGTTAGAACGAGCCGGGTTTCGAGTCACAGACGTGAAAACGCTCGACCCCGACACGGGCGAGATCATGGCAAGTCGAGCCGATGACTGACACCATACAGTGGCACGAGTCGGATCGGGAGTTTATATCGAGGACCAGTGAGCCAGTGTCGCTCACAGACGCCATGATCGACTGTGTGTGCGGACGACCGCTCCAGTGGGTTCTGGAACCAGACCCCGATTCACTCCGCTACACAGCCTCCTGTGACGACTGTGGGCGTGTGTATGATATCAAACCGGAGACGTTCGTCGTGAACGAACTGGATCGACGGGAGACAGTATGAAAGCAGGCGTCCTCTCCGATACGGATATCAAGCGTGAACTCACATCGAAGCGAAACCATGACGAGCCAGGGCTTGATATCAGACCGTATGATCCGACCAATGTGCAACCAGCAAGCTATGATCTGACACTTGGTACCGAGTGGATCGTTCCAAAACAGAAACGAACGCCTGGTCCGGTCAGACACGACGAAGGACTCCCCGACAAAGACGTGTACGAAATCGAAGCCGACGAGTTTACGATTACGTCGATGCAAAATCCGGAGTTAGGTCCCTACGATAGCCGGCCCTTTGTGCTCGGACATATACAGGAGACAATCGATCTGCCGGACTATATCACGGCCGAAGTGAAAGGTCGGTCGAGTATTGGCCGGCTTGGTGTGATACCACATACCGCAGGCTGGGTTGATGCCGGATTTACTGGTGAAGTTGTATTAGAATTTACGAATTTTTCGCCAAATCCAATCACACTCAGCGCCGGGATGCGGGTTGCACAGATCGTCTTCAGTTACACGAACGAATCGGCAACTGAGCCGTACGGCACAAAGCCCGATTCGAAGTACCAGGGCCAGACGGGTGTGACTGGAAGCCGGATTGAGGACGATCAGTAACGAAGCGACACCCTTTTACCGATTCGCACCGTACGCCCTGGTATGAGCGACAATACATTCGCTGGATGGCCAGCACAAACGGAGACTGTCACGATAGATGGACTCGACGTTGATGTAACACTCGAACCTGACGGCACTGTTACCGCACAGCCGGTCCCAGTGAAACCGAATACAACAAAAACTGTTGAACGGGAATCCGGGACGGTGCGAATTTCTGTTGGTGATGATAAAATTTATGTGAACTCAGACGGACCACTCCACTTTCACATCCCATGTGACGATGATGGAACAATCCCGCGAGCTATTGGACACCGATCACTGCCGATGTGGTTGATGAAAGAACTTCGATCGCTTGGCTTCCAGTACGAGTAGCACCGACATCGTTAAGTGGAATGAGGGCCTACGGTCCTATATGAAGGAAGTAGACACCACATACTACTGTGATGTGACAGAAGAGGAAGTATCGAGCACATTCGACCTGTTGTTTGTCGACGCAAAGTTCGGGTCTCGAAAAACACCTGGCGGGATGCAGACGAAAGACATTCACATCGGTGTCGATTTGATCGACGGTGTGAGCAATACCGAGATCCATGACTACGTCTTCGAAGCGTTCGTTGATCGACACGATTCTGTTGTCGGAATGAAAGCTGACAGCGGAATGCACACGTTTTTCTTTGATAAATCACACGATCGGTTTGGACAGATTCACGAATTAGTACAAACAGCGATCGATACCAACTGATATGAGCAGCAATGTCATCACCGCCGGCCCGAGTGCAGGGAAAAGCAGCGTCATTCGTGAACTATCGGCCCGTGGCTATCGGACAGCACCGGAAGGCGCTCGCATCGTAATCGACCAGGCCATCAGTGAGGGGCGAGATATTGACGAGTGGCGAACGAACGAGCCCCAGGACTACCAGAATGCCGTGATAGAGGCTGACAAACGAATCCAGGCCTCAATCCCGGACGACGAGACCGTCTTTATGGACCGATCGATAGCCGATAACATCGCATACGCCCGACTGACAGATCGGTCGGTCCCGGACGAGGTGTACGAATTGTGCGAGGACACATACGACACTGTGTTTCTGCTCGAACAGATCCCGTTCGAAGACGATTACGCCAGGACTGAAGACGAAGCAATGGCAACTGATGTACACGATGAACTTCGCTATGTGTACCAGGAACTGGGCTACACGGTGTTCGACGTACAACTAATGCCGGTCGATATGCGGGCTGACTACATCGAACACGTCGTCCAGAACGGTGCGCCAGCGATCCACTGAGATCGAAACCTTTTTGTAGACAGACAGCGTAGTATCCGCTGTACATGGCAGAGACAATCACTGTCGCAACGCAAGATGAGTTTGTACAGGAAGCCGTCGCTATCGATGCACTCGATCTAAGCGAGGCCGGTGCCAACGAACTGTGGCGAGTCTGGACCGAACGGTACGAGAATGGAGCCAAAGACGATGTGCTCGTCGCACTCCCGTCCTGGTTTGCACAGGACGAGTTCGGCCGGAATCGGCCCTACTTCTTCGCCTCGATCGAGCACGACGATCCGGATAAAGGGGCGATTTTGTTCACTGATGCCAGACAGATCGATATCAACGTTATCGAGAACGAGATTTGGGACAAGGTAACAATGACCGAGACCCTCGATGTGCTCGATATTAGCGACGATGACGATTATATCGATGAATCGGGCAAAGTCTGGTCGCCCCGAAGCCTGATCCACGTGTTCGAACGGACTGAGCAACGTGATGTCCAAGAATTTAGCGAGGGTGGTCTGGCAGATACGGCTGCCTCTGGCTATGAGGGTGATGACTGATGAGTGTAGAAATTACTGTTGACACAACTGACGGAGTAGATCCGCTTAAAATACAATCTGCAATAGATACACACGAAGATATGATCCGTGTTATGGAGGCAACAGTCGAAGCAGGTACTGATTTGTCACCCAGTTCTGTCGAACTACTTACAATATCGGATCTTACGGAATGTTACATATTGGTCTTGAATGAAACAGGGGCGTTAATTAAAGAAAACCTAGAAACGTAGGTGATGACTGATGATACTACAACTACAAACAGTTAGTCATCAGACGAGCCCGCGTGATTATCTGGAAGACAGCGTCGATGTACTGGAAATTGACTACGAGCGCCCGTCAGGGAAACCCGCAACAGCTATTTGTGTCGAACCGATGTACGAGGATGCGCTCACATGGCTCTGCGATGTGATAGACCACGGGAGCTTCATCGTGAACAAAGACGGGCCTGGGTACTTGTACACAGACGCTGACTTGTACATCAAAATATACGACGGATACAACGAGTAACGATGACTGGATCAATCGACACCATGTCGCTCTCGGATGCCAAAACGGACAGTGCCAGTGATCAGTCACGATTAGCATCGTTTGGATCGGACACAAACGAGACGACGTACATCGGTGTCGTTCGATCCGAGCAGTCTGCACTACGAGCAACAGTCGATGAACTGGAACAACGCCTGGCTCCACCCGAAGAACTGTTTTTCCACTGGCTCAGAACAAAGAAACAGTTGGTGAACGACGGCATGCTCAAAACGAACGCGCACAACGAGGCGCTCGATCGGGTCAACTACTTCGAGCGATTCGAGGATCACTTGAACACGATGGACGCACAAGCAGCCCTCACATCGATCATCAGCAGGGTCGAGTCAGGTGAAGATATCGTGCTGGTGTGCTACTGTGACGATGGCAAACAATGTCACCGGCACCCAGTTGCCGAGCGGATTCGTGCACGACTGTAGCGACACCTTTTTATACGAGCAGCGACTTGGTTCAGTATGGGCTTCCTATCGAACGACAGCGATGGCACGGGTGCAGATGACACTGATGACGAATACGAGAACACGTTCAAACCGATTGCGACGGACGGTGAGCGAGTGCTGGGCTACTTCAACCCCAACGATGGCTCCGGTCGACAACTGGTCTGGGTCAGATCACAAGCATTTGGCACGATCACAGCCGAGCAGATCGATGCGATCGTATAGCGAAACACTTTTGACTGCATAGGACATACGACCGAGTGCAATGAACCTCGGAACGTGTCCCAACTGTAACGAAGATGTACTGCTTCCCAACGAAAGCGCCGAGTTCGGCTACTACGTTGGCGATCAGTTCCCTTTCAACTGCTGATGGTTGCTGGGATCACAACCTGTCCTGACTGTGGAACAGCACTCGAAACCCAGTCACAAACGAAGGACTTGCCCTGTCAAGCCCTCGAACAAGTCTGCCCCGAGTGTGATTACACAACTGAGATATCGATTCTGAACTATCCGGATGGGTACGAAGCGATCGGCTCGGCGCTCCCAGACGACGTGTGCGAGCGATGCGAGTCGAACGCGATGATCAGGGCACAACGACTCGGAAAGCCAGTCAGCGCCCACTGTGTCGACCACATGGGTGGCCATAGAAAAACAGCGGTCTCGCTTCAGTCGGAACTCAATTAGACATCCGGTCCACCGCGGATCTGGACATCGAATGTGTCAGCATCAGGGGCTGTGATGATGGTCGATCTCGTACCGTCTCGATCGGGTTCGATCTCGATGCCGTCAAATTCGGACACAACCCGACCATCGATCGTTGCTTCATACCAGGCATTGCCGACGGATTCATCGGCACCAAGTGCCACTTCAAGCGTCACGCGCTGCCCCGGATCAGGCGTCTGATTAAGTTCAGCAGACGAGAGAAATACAGTCGGGACATCCTCGCCCCCGCCTGATCCACCATCACCAGTGCCTGTTGTTTCAAACGTTACTGTCTCGGAAAATGTTTCTTTACGAGCCATGTATGCCTCTGTATGCATTCCAAACGGATAAGTCTTTCGGTCCAAACACAACACTTTTCAGTTTGGACTGCATAGGGACCTGTATGGACGCCAAAACACCAACCCTGCTCGAATCGATCGTTGAAACGCCGTCACGGATGACCGAGATGCTGTTCTATCGAGATCGAAGTGAGATATGCACACCATTGCTCGACCACGATGGCGATGCGGTTACCATTCACGAACATTTGTCCAACACGGATGACTACCGATGGAAGGCTCTGTACGAGGCGTTGCATGGCAACGATGTGCTGTTGATCAGTCCGCACGGGTCAGGTGCACGTGGTGCCATCCTGCTCATCGAAGACGAAATAGATCGATCATCGATCAGCAAGGACGAGTTCGGTGTCGAACGGGAGTCCAATAGCTCACTCGTCTTCGATAGTGGCGGTGTTATCAACTCGATTAACGGTGGTGGTCCTGACGGAGACACTCGAATTCGTGGGTACGATGCCGACTTTTTGGCCGTCGACCTGTGGACTGAAGATCACTCATACGTTACTGATGAAACGATCGAAGACGCTATCATCCCGATCTCGGACATGGGTGCTCAAACATGGGTTGCCCACTCCTACTTTGATCCGGAAAACCCCCTGATCGAATCACTACTGGATGATGGTTGCTTTGTCATCAAACCGTAATATGGAATCGTATCACCACGACCGATGCCCGGTTTGCAAGCAACGGTTCCTCGGGTGCACCGATGCCGATATGATCGTGCACTTTTTGGAGGCACATCCGAATATCAGTGAAGCAGCAAAACGGAGCCTCGGTGTGCCAAGTAAACAGACGCGAACCTGTCCGACGTGCAACAGAGAGTACGTGACGTATCAAGGAATGTGCCCGTACTGTCGTCACAACGGGCCACCGTACGAATAAACATATGGGGGACGACCCGCGCACCGAGTTTGGTTGCAGGCGAGTATCTGTGCCAACCGAACAGCCGGAGCCACTGTTCTGTCCGTACTGTGGGAATCAATCGTTGATCACGGTTGGTGAGGAATTGCGACAAATCGAAGCCGACTTCGAGTAGAAAGAGACTGCTTTTTTTGTTGCTATACTACGCTGTTACATTGAACAGCCAGCCCAACCACAATCGTGACATGAAACACAGCCTCCATCGGGGACAATGTGTGCACTCCCGCAGTCAGGACAAGCGTCAAACTCCACTGGGTTTACCATTAGTTCTCACCTCCGTTGTCAAGTTCATCTTCAATTGTTTCAACAAGCGATTCAGCATCGTCGGGTTGGATCGAGGCCAGTAGCTGGGCGTCTTCGACCAGTTCCTCGATCTCGTCATCATCGAACTCCTTGTTCGTCAGACTCGTCGTATTGACCTGCTCCTTCCGGCTGCCTTGTCGGTAGACAGTTGTGCCTTTCACCCCGTTTTCGAGCCCATAGAGCAGTGCATCGGAAATATCATCCCGAGTTGCATCAAACGGAGCATTCCCGGTCTTCGAAATACCGGACGAGCAGTGCTTCTGGAACTCGACCTGCATCTCGATGTGCTCCCGAAGTGAAAGCTCTTCAGTCGTCGTGAACAGGTCGTCAATCGATTCCGGGACAACGTCCACGTCACTGATCGTATCGAACGAGTCGTCCTTCATGAGCCGAACTGCTTCGTCCTCGACGTAGTCGGGATCGATATCGTTGGCTTCGAGCACCCGTTCGAGGAAGTCGTCCATCACAACGAGCATCTCGTCGCCCTGAATATCTTCGGAGACGTTCTTGAAGAAGATCGTGTTGTAGATCGGCTCGCACCCACCGGTCGTGTTTGCAACGCGACTGGTTGTTCCAGTCGGCGCGATTGTCGTCTGACTATGGTTGCGCATCAGGTAGCCATTCGAGTCCACGTCGGACGGATCAGCATGGCCATGCTTCCGGAACCAGTCAGCGTGTTCGGACGGATCAGCCCACTTCGAGTCGTCCCAGTCCGGGAATGGACCACGAACCTTCGCCAGTTCGTGGCTGTACTCGGTCGCAGTCTTGTCTATCCGACGCATGATCTCTCGGGCCACAGCATAGGACTCGTCGGACCCATACGGGATGCCCATCTGGACGAGCATCTGTGCAAAGCCCATGAGCCCAAGCCCGATCTTCCGTTTGTTCTCGACCTGTTCGCTAATTTCATCGAGCGGGAACTCAGACTGTGTTACGACGTTGTCGAGGAAGCGCGTTCCGGTTTTGATCGTATCCTCGAACTGTTCGTGGTTGAGCGCACGGTTCAGATATGCGTTGACAACCCGTTCCGTATCGCCCGAAATCCCGTCTCGGGATGCAAATGCATCGAACTGAGGCGCATTTTCGTCCACCATCAGGCTGAGATTGACGTGTCCGAGGTTGCAGTTATGGACAAGTGCACCGTTTGTGTAGAACTTGTTCGTACTTGGTACGTTAAGATCATACACTTCCGCACGACCTGAATCAGACACTGACTGAACAGTCAAGGTGTCTGTGTCACTGTATGACATGTCCGGGTCGTATTCAAACTCATTAGCTTTTTGTGACGACTCAAAGCCAATGATGTCCATGAACTTTCGAGCGGATTCTTTTGATATCTGTACCCGAAGTTGATCGTTCCGATCAGAAAAGCTTGTGCAGTACGAGCGCGTTTGAATACCAAGCGCACCAAGCACAGACTGAAGTTCATCTACAAGCTCATGGCTACTTGTAGCGTACTTCACCATACTGTTTGCCTTTCCGGAAACACCAGCATCGGCTGTGAATAGCCCACGAAGGAATGCCAGTTGTTCATTTTGACTGGCGTCGGTGTAGAACCAATCAGGGAGCGTCCGTTCAGTTGCACGGGAATAATTGAACCCGTACTCATCAGCAACATCGAATGCATGGTTTGCATCTGTCTGTTCCTGATACGATGTCTCATCGTCTTTGAGCGGACTCCGTTCGCCAAACAGTGAGTGATATTCTTCAAGTACCCGCTCCTTGAACTCGAAATCACCATCCTCTTTGTTGAATGAAATACCAATGCTGTTCTCTGTCATCCAACCATCTCCATGCATCCATCCAATAGTGAATGCCCGCCATGCGTCATCATCACTCATATCAACAGGAGGAGTAGCAACATTATTCCCCATCCAAATAACACTATCTTCGCCGACGACAAGGTCTTGCGCTTCGACCGGACCATCGGGTGTGATAAATTCGTGATCTGGCGTTGCAGTTATCTCAAGACCACCGTCAAGCTCAACTGAAACAACATTTCGCTTTCCCTGTGGGATAAGTTGAGATTCAGTATCAACAAAGTCACGTCGTGTATCAGATGTAACAATACCCGATCCACTATAGTCTTCAATACGAGAGATGCCGTTTTCTGTACTCACAAGCTCATCCCCATGCAAACAAGCCTCTCCTTCTGTCAACATTTGCTCTGCACATGGGTTGGTGGCGTATTGGAAGTTTTCAGGGTGCTCACCCACATCAAACGTGTGTTCTCGATTTGCCTCATCGATGTGGTACACACCAGGCTCGCCGTTCTTCCACGCACCGTCCATCATCATCGACCAGATGAATCGGGCCGGAAGTTCGAGCGGTTCACCAACTTCGAGATCGATCTGGTCACGATACTGCTCGATCCCCTCGATATCGTAGTCACGCCACAGGTTTTCCTCGACAACCTTCCCATCGAGTCCGACACCGGGCGTGTTCCGTTCGTCATTCCAGGCGTCCTCGAATTCGGGATCATAGAAGTGTGCTGTTTCCGGAAGCACTTCTTGCGGTTCCTTTTTGCCACTCGGACCCAGCGAGTCACAGGTGTAGAACGTATAGGACTCGTCGTTTCGAACTGCATCAATAAATTCGTCCGTCACAGCAACACTGATATTGAAGTTATCGAGGTCACCTTCTGTCCGCTTCGAAACGATAAATCGGCCGACATCGGCATGGTGTGCGTGCATGATGGCCATCTGGGCTCCCGATCGGATCGATCCTTGCTTGATTGAGCCCCCGGCTGCGTCATACATCTCGATGAATGGCATCGGGCCGGACGATGTGCCACCAGTCGAACTAACAAGTGCTCCCTTCGGACGAAGACGATAGAATGCGCCACCCATACCACCGCCGTCTGCTTCGACAAGCCCCCAGGCCTTGACTGTATCGAGAATATCTTCCATCGAATCGCTGGGAGACAGGACGAAACAGTTGTGGACAATAAAGTCACCAACTGCGAAGGAATGGTCACCGGCAACCTCCATATCAAAGACTTCCACTGAATCGCCAGCAGTAGTTTTGAGTCCCATTCGATCTGAATCTTTGCTGTCCGAGATCAACACTTCAGATGTATCATTTGAAGATATTTCTCTCCGTTTGTCAAGCTTGAACGAGACATCTCTCCCAACACTTCGCGCAAGCAAACTGCACTCATACACAAGTGTCGGGTTGGCAAGCGCAAGTTTGTCGCTCGACTCCTTCCGATGCCCATCTCCATCAAGTACACCTTGTAGGAACGACTCTCTGTACGATTCAGGAGCACGTCCAATCCACTCTGGGATGCGCTTTTCAGCAACACCAGTTCCAAGTTGCGTCACAAAGAGATCAGCAACGAATGCGGACGAAATACGGTACTGAATCCAATTCCCATGTGACGATTCAGAAATTGATACTGGACAGTCAAATGTGTCCTCAGCAACACTGATCATCCGATCAGCAAGTTCTGTCTCATGGCTTCCAAGTGTAAACCGAACATCGCTGCCATACACATCACCTTCTGCCATAAACAGACCGAATAGCCATCCGAGATCATCTGTATTTTCAACAACAGCCGACGGTTGTGACATCTGCCCATCGAAATCCCGGTCGGAATAATTACTCATATTCTTGAGCTTTACAAGGCCACCATCAGAAACGACTTCTTTTTCTTGCTTTCGTTCAGAAAGGCGGGACGTATACTCCACCATACAGATACGCTCCGGGAACGATTCTTCCGACGGAAGTGATGGGTGAGCAGGAGATTCAAGATCATCAAGTTCGACCCATTCGCCATCTTGGTTCAGGAACTCATGATCGCCAGTAGCTGTCACATCATAATTCCCACCGTGGCCACCGTACTTCACATCAACCGTTTCCTTGACCCCATTCGACCAGTGTGCTGTAACCGGCATGAATCGACCTTCGTGCGTCAGAACTTCGTCCCCGACCTCTACATCTGCCATTGGTTTAAGACCATCTCGCGTGTATACTGGAGAATCACCAGCAATACACGCACTGAGCATTTGTAGCTCCGTTCCAGCCGACGAGATAGTCGGCGTGTTCGGAATAAACCGCTGCTCTCTCATTGCAGTCTCGAACTTCCCCTTCCATTCGTTCCGAAGCGCCTCATCACCACCAAACTCGTACTCCGCATCGGCAATATTCGATGCGACTCTGTCAAATACGTCGTGCCACGTTTCAACCGGATCGCCGTTCTCGTCGCGCTGGAAATAGCGGGCCGGTCCAATCCGATTGAGCACGTTATCGGTCAATCGATCGTCAATCGTTTCATCCGGATCGACTGTTTTCCGCGGGACTGCAACATCTGTTATCTGTGCTTCTTCATCGACGCTGTCTCGTGTTCGCTGATTCATAGATTGATTCGGAACTGATTGTATGGCCTCTACTACCTTAAACGTTGCGCCTGCACTGCATGAAAATCGAGCGACGGTCGTCTCCCAAGTGTGCTCCTATCGGGTTACACGACCAGCAGAATATCGTCCAGGATCTCCGCAAATTCGGGCGGATCGGAACCCGCCTTCCCCACTTTGTTCAAGGAGCCGGGAGTATATAAATCTTTCGAAATCTCACCGAGATTCCGTTTCGCAAACTTCACTCCGTTACAGTTTGCGATGAGTCGATCGGAGATCGACAAACACGGCAACCTTGGCGTAGCCAAGGCGCGTAGCGCAGCGCCTTTGGCGCTTTCCGGAATCTTCGATTCCGTCATTGCGAACTCGATGGAGTTCGCAACGTTGCCGATTTCGATTCGAGCCATCGCTCGGGTGTAATCGAGGCACCTAATCGGTAATGGGGCTTCGAATA
>Ga0102935_1000101_pt1 | contig 27566 bp, 35 predicted proteins | sample SalPonR2_A_D2_MG_FD_78508 | JGI IMG/M metagenome (GOLD analysis project Ga0102935, IMG submission 78508) | Salt pond soil microbial communities from South San Francisco under conditions of wetland restoration - Salt Pond MetaG R2_A_D2_MG | ecosystem: Environmental > Aquatic > Marine > Intertidal... | reverse complement strand
CACCCAAAATAAGATATCGCACACATTCACCGATCCCGGGTGTGTATCGACAGTTCACCGGGCCCGTCCGGGCGCCGCCCCGTGCGCCACCCCGACTCCCGACCACTTTTCCTGCCGGGGAGCGTCGGCGGAGCCATGCAGATCGGTATTGCGGGGAGCGGGCCGGCAGCCGACTCGGTCCGTGCCGCGCTCGACGACGTGGACGCGACGGCGACGGCGACGACGCCGGACGACCTGGGCTCGTACCCCGCCGGTGTCGTGATCGCCCCGGCAGGCGCACCCGCCTTCGAGGCGGCCGACGCGGTGGCGACGCGGTGGCTCGCCGTCGAAATTGGCGGCCTGGGCGGCGTCTCGATTCCGGACCTCGACGCGGCGGTGACGATTCTCGCCGACAGCGTGCGCTACCGCGACCTCCGGGAGCGCGTCGCCGCGGCGGACGTCGAGGGGGAGGGCGATCCGACCGGGGGTCGGAGCGCCGTCCGCCTCGCCGGCGCCGTCGCCGGCCACCGCCTCGTCTCGCTGCTCTCCGGCGCGGACGTGGCCGGCACCGTCGTCGAGGTGCCCGGCGGCGAGCGTCGCGTCCGCTCGGTCCCGCGGCCGGACGGTCGCGACCGAACCCTGTCCCGGGAGCATCGCGACGCCACCCTCGACGACGCCGTCGCCCGCGCCGAACGCGCCGTCGACGACCGGGTTGGCCTTCTGACGCAGGTGGGGGAACGCGAGTCGTTCCCGGCGCCGTACTACCTGGCGACCACGTCGGATACGAGCGTCTTCGGCGACGCGCGGGCCGCCGCGCTCACGGCCGGTGTCGACGACGACTGGGACCGCGCGTTCATGAAAGCGCTCGGCGAGGGGCTGGAACGCTACTGCGCCGGCGTCTACTGGAACGAGGCGTTCACGACGGCGCCGGCCGACGCCGACGACGTGGACGGGCGCCGACCCGTGCCGCCGACGGCGTTCGTCCGCCCGGACCACTGGGACGGCGACGAGGGCGACGGCCCGATTCCGTGGGTTCCCGGCGAGGACCTGACGACCGGCGAGGCCGTCGCCCTCCCCGCGGAGTTCGTCCACTACCCGGCGCCGGTCGAACGCCACCGGCCGCCGATAACGACGGGGCTGGGACTGGGGAGTTCGGGCGCCGAGGCGCTCCGCTCCGGCTGTTACGAGGTGATCGAGCGCGACGCGACGATGCTCGCCTGGTACTCGACGTACGAGCCGCTGAAGCTGACGGTCGAGGACGAGGGCTTTTCGGCGCTCGTCGACCGCGCCCGCGCCGAGCGGCTGTCGGTGACGCCGCTGCTCGTCACGGCGGACGTGGACGTGCCGGTCGTCGCCGTCGCCGTCCACCGGGAGGGGGCGTGGCCCCGCTTCGCCGTCGGCTCGGGGGCGAACCTCGACGCCGCGGCCGCGGCGCGGTCGGCGCTCGCGGAGGCGCTCCAGAACTGGATGGAGCTCCGGGCGATGGGGCCCGAGCGGTCGCGGGCGGAGGAGGGCGCCATCGGCCACTACGCGGATTTCCCGCCCGAGGCGCGGGCGTTCGTGAACGCCGACGGCGACGTGCCGGCGGCGGGCGTCGGTCCCGATCCGGTCCCGTCCGGGGCGGACGAACTCGGCGCCGCCGTCGACCGGCTGACCGACGCCGGCCTCGACGCCTACGCCGCCCGAATCACGACGCCGGACGTGGCCGAGTTAGGGTTCGAGGCGGTCCGCGTCTGCTCGCCGGCCGCCCAGCCGCTGTTCGTCGACGAGCCGTACTTCGGCGACCGAGCGGCGACGGTGCCGCCGGAACTTGGATACGAGCCCCGGCCGAACCGGGCGTTCCACCCCTTCCCGTAGCCCCGACCGCTACACGCCGATGGTCGCCCGCAACATGTCGCGGGTGCCCGGACCCAGCCCCACCGCCAGGATGGCGATCATGAGGAGGACGGCGTAGCGCGGGCTGTCCTCGAATATCTGGGCGTCGAACAGCCAGACGACCACCGTCGCGGCGACGAGTTTCACGACGAGAAACGGCCAGGTGTCGCCGGTGATGGCCAGAGTGGACGCGGGGAGCGTCGCGGCCGTGATGTCGACGACGGCCTGGTTGACCGGGTGTTTGGGAACGAGGTTCGGCCCGGCGCCGAGCGCGACCATCCAGTCGAGGCCGACGACGTTGGCGACGCCGTCGACGGCGTGCCCCCAGATGACGACGAAGCCCATGCGGCCGGTGCCGGCGTTGATCGCCGGCGCGTAGCGCTCGATCAGCCACCACGTGCCGCCGGCGGTGAGCGTCGAGCCGAGCAGGATGACGACGATCACCTGTGGGTAGAACGTGCCCGGGCCGTCGGGGGCGACGCCGCTCCAGAGCAGGTAGAGCAGGGTGGTGCCGAGGACGACGACGCCAGCGCCGAAGAGAGGGCGGGTGTAGCGCTCGACGACGCCCCGGCGGGCGAGCGCGACGCTGGCGACGACGGCGAGCAGGGTGATCGCGAAGACGGTGAAGTAGATAACCGGGCTGATGATGAGCGTGTTCAGCGGGTAGCCGATGGGGGAGCCGGCGGCGGCGTCGGTCACGTCCTCGACGACCCGGAGCGCGCCGCCGAAGAAGACGAAGGGTAAGAGTGCGAAAAAGAGGTCGCGGTCGGAGCCGATGTCGAGTCGGTCGAGCAGGAAGACCAGCCCCGAGAGTGCGATCAGCAGGATGACGACGTATCCCACCTCCGAGACGAGCGTGTAGCCGGGGTACGCGACGGGCTCGGGGGCGGCCGAACACGCCGCCGATTCGTAGAGATATCGGGGAGCCCCGCCCTCCCGGACGGCACAGATGGCGGCGTTGGCGTCGGCTTGCACCGGCCCCCAGAAGTAGTGCCAGACGAAGCCGTCGTAGACGGTCCGTGGGAACAGGAGCGACCCGCCGATCAGGGCGGCGAGGAGGGCGAGGACGGAGCCGGCCCAGAGCCGCGCCGGTTCGACGTCGAGGCGTTCCGCGACGGTTGCCATACCCAAACGCCGGCACCGGTCCGTTTCAGGGTTGTGGTTGTGGGCGGTCGAAGCGCACGCGGACGCGAAGTTACGCGATGGCCGGATCGATGTCCGCGTCCGCGTCGCCGCCGAGACCCCTCGCGTCGCCGAAGCCCCGCCCCCAGACCCACGCCGCCGCCACCTGTCCGTAGAAGGTGACGAACACGCCGACGATGGCGCCGAGGACCGGGACGATGTTGAGGAGGCCCGCGACGACGGCGGCCGCGATCAGAATCCCGACGCCGTAGAGCCACGGGATGGCATACGCCCCGTCCGTCGCGACCGGCCGGATCACGTCGATGTCGAACGCCGAGCCGAACGTGCCGACGTGGGCGTAGTTGGCCAAGCCGATCAGGGTGACGTAGCCGAACACCAGCGCGAGGACGGTAAACAGCGCCAGCCCGCCCAGCAGGCCGGCGATGCCGGCGCCCGCACCCACGTCCGACCCCGTCCCGATGGCGGCGAGCGATCCGCCGACGGTGACGGCGAAGACGAGCAGGGGAATCAGTTGGTAGACGATGACGATGACGAAGGCGATTACTCCCTCTTTCAGGAGCGTCCCCCAGTCGTCGAAGATGGGCGGTTCCTCCGCGTCATCGATTCCCGCCCGCAGCGCGCGGACCACGTAGCCGTACACGAGAAACGCGGGCACGATCAGCACCGACAGGAGCGTCAACACCCCACCGATCAGGACGGTCTTGATCCAGTCGTCGGAGTTCGTCGGATACGTGACGACCCGTTCGAGATCTATCGCCATAGCGACGGATCTCTACGATGATACCTAATACTGTCGCCGCCCACTGTTTCGAGAGCTTCGCCACTCGGGTGACGAATCCCTCGATCGACGTACGGCCAACAGGGTAAGTCCTCGTCGCGGGACCCCGCTACTCCGGAGCCGGGGCGTCGACCCCCGACAGGGCGGCGGCCAGATCCGTCGTGGTGGGGATTCCGACGCCGTTGCCGTCGGCGTCGGTCACGGGAGCGTGGCTGATGCCGGCGTCGAGCATCCGTCGAGCGGCGACGGGAAAGGGGTCGTCGGGACCGACCGCCTCCACGCCGGTCGACATGTGCGCCCCGACGGTCGTCTCGTCGGCCGGCGTCGCGTCGGCGGCCACGCGCACGGCATCCGTCGAGGTGAAGATGCCCTCCGGTCGGCACGCCTCGCCGACGACGGATTTGATCCCCGCCTCCAGCATTCCGGACGCCGCCTCGCTGACCGGCGTGTCCGCGTCGAGCGTGAGCATCGGGGTGGTCATCGCGTCGCTCACCAGCGTGTCTGTCATGTGGTGTCGTTGCACGTGCGGGCTACGAAAGCCCGTCGTTCCGGGGGTCACGGTATCGAAGCGTTTGTGCCCTTCGTGGGTGAACGTCCTACGTCCGATGGCACGCGACCCGTTCCTCTACTACCTGAGCCTCGCCTCGACGGTCAACGGCCTTCTGGCCTGTTGTCTGCTGGCGGCTGCGACGCTCCGCCGAAACGACCGCCTCCGTCGGATCGGGATCGGTGCGGCCCTCGGGACGGCAGTCGTCGGAGCCGTCGCCGTCTGGCCGTTCGACCGATGGACCGACGGCGTGGCGGCGCTCGCCGTCGTCACGGGACTCCCCGCCCTCGGCGCCGGCTTCTGTCTGTTCGGCACCGACCGGCGGCGCGTGCTCTCGGCCGTCGGCATCGTCGTCCTCCTCGCCGGCGTCGTCCTGTCGATTCCCGTTTTCGGCGAGCGGTTCGTCGCGCCGTGATCCGTCCACGAACCGGGAAAGATTTTATGCTGGTTTCACAACACGTCGGCCGATGCCCTCCATCACTCGCAGGACGCTTCTCGGAACGCTCGCGGCCGGCGCGGCCGTCGGCGTCGCCGGTTGTTCGTCCTCCTGCCCGGACAGTGACGCACCGGAGCCGTCGGTCGTGGTCGACGCGACCGGCACGGACGGCGCGTTCGAAACGCTCCCCGGTGGCTCGTGGCCGTCGCCCCGCTTCGACGCCGGCAACACGGGCTACGCGCCCGTCAGCCCGCCGACGGACGCCCTCGCGCTCCGCTGGCGAACCACCCTCCGTACGCCACGCGTCGACGGCGCCGCCGACGCGAGTTCGCCGACGGTCGCCGACGGTCACGTGTACGTGACGACCGGCGCAGGGGCGTTCGCGCTCTCGCTCCGCGACGGGACCGAACGCTGGAGACACGAAACGATGCCGGCGACGAGCGGCCCGACGGTCGGCTACGACGACGAACTCGTCCCACCCGTCGTCGCCGACGGTCGGGTGTACTTGGCGACGGCGGACGGCGTCGTCGCACTCCACGCCGACGACGGGACGGCCGCGTGGCGCACGACGGACGCGGCGGCGACGGGCGTGCCGACCGCCGTCGACGACGGGGTGGTCGTCCCGACGGCCGACGGCCTGGTCGCCCTCGGCGCCCGCGACGGGACTCGGCGATGGCGCGCCGACGTGGACGCGACCATGCCCGCCGTCGCGGACGGGACGGTCGTCGCGGGCGGCGAGGAGACGGTCGCACTCGACGCCGCCACCGGCGACCGGGAGTGGTCGGCGTCGGACGGCGCCGAGTTCTATCCGGTCGTCGCCGACGGGACGGTCTATCTCGGGACGTACAGCCGCCTCGTCGGCCTCGCCCTCGACGACGGCCGGGAGCGGTGGTCGGTCGACCGCGGCGGCGGCCGGACCTTCTCCGCCCCCGTCGTCGCGCCCGAGACGGTGTATACGGTCGAGCGCCCGGGCGAAGCGCCCGACGCGACGTTCGCCCTCGACCGGGTCGACGACGGGGCGCCGGAACCACGGTGGTGTTCGTACGTCGGCGAGGGGTCGGTCACGGCCGCGACCGGCGGCCACGCGTTCGCGCTCCAGTCCGGTTCGGCTGCCCCCAGTCTGGTAGCGTTCACCGAACGCTTCGGCGAGGCTGCGTGGGGGTACGCGGCCGCGGACCGGCCCGTCCCGCCGGCGATTCTCGACGGCGGCGTCGTGAGCGTCACGGACCGCGGGACCGTCGCCGCCGTCGGAGGTGTCTGAGATGTGGACGCCGTCGAACCGCCACGCCGGCGGCGTAACCCTTCTCGGGGGCCTCCTCGCCCTCGCCGCCAGCGTGCCGACACGCTGGTTCGGGCGGGTTCCGGACGACTCCTACGTCTTCGATCCGCCGCGGTTCAGCGCGCTCTGGATCGAGCGAACGGTCGTACCCGTCGTCGCCGTCGTCGCCGCGGTCCTGCTTCTGGCCGGCCTGCTCGCCCTGTTCCGGCGCGACCGTGAGCGGATGGCACGCTGGCAGCGCTGGTTCGCCATCGTGAGTGTAGTCGGCGCGGCCGTCGGCACGCTGGCCACGCTGCTCCTCGTTTCGGTCGGGCCACAGGGAACCGCGGACCCGACCGCCGCGCTGAACGCCCTGCTCGGCGCCGGCCTCGCGCTCCTCGCGCTCCTGCTTCTCCTGCCGGGTCTAGTGGCGTGGGGGAGCGGCTATCTACGGGCCGAACGCCCCCGTCTCGGCGCCGCACTCGCCGGCGGCCCCGTCGTCGCCTTCCTGGTACTGTCCGTGAACGTCGCCGGCGGCGTCGAGTTCGGACCCGTGGGCTCCCTGCCGGTCGTTCTGCCGTTCGCGCTGGCGGTAGTCGTCGTCGGCTACGACCTGTGGGAACGGGCCGGGAACGACGCCACCGTCTGATCACGTCGGGCACTGGGGCGGCGCCCGACCGACGGCGAAGCCGGTGACATGTTTTTTTCGACAGTAATCTAGTTGTATAAGAACCAACACTCTTATACCTTTTGAGGGGTCGGGGTCCACGATTATGGCAATCGGGAATCGGCTCGCACAGCCACCGAAAATACCGATCCGCGCCGTCGTCCGTGGCAGCGACGGAGGGCGATTCACGGGGACGTGGTGCGGAGGCGCCGCCGAGCGCGCGAAACGCGTGGTCCGACCGTATCCGGCGGAGTACACTTCAGTCGCCGGGCCGAAGGACGCTTATGCCCCGAGTCGAGGACGACATCTACGTCGACGTCGATCCGGAGACTGCGTTCGAGTACATGGACGTGCCGGAACACCAAGCCGAGATTTCGCCCAGCCTGTCGACCGTCGAGACGGTCGAAACCCTCCCAACCGGCGGCAAGCGCGCCACCTACACCTACCGGATGGGCGGCGTCCCGCTCGACGGCGAAGTGAAAGCGGTCGCTTACGACCCCCCGGAACGGATCGTCTTCGAGATGACCGGCGGCATCGACGGCACTATCGAGTGGACGTTCTCCCCCGAGGGCGACGGCGTCCGGGTCGGCTACGCGGCCGAGTACGACCTCCCGATTCCCGTGCTCGACCGGCTAGCGGCGCCCTTCATCCGCAAGTACAACGAGCGCGAACTGGCGACGACGCTCCGGAACCTGAAGACGCGACTGGAAGTCTGACGGGAAACGGAGCGCGCACCGACGGCGGCGACGCGGCGACGACGGCGGTGACGAACCGGGGGACCGATGCCGCCGACTCCCGGACCGCGGCGACCGCCCAATGCGGCTGTTGCGAGGAACCCATTCCGACCGGCCGGAAGCGATGCCCGATCTGTGGCTACCAACCCGCCGGCTACGACCGGCGCCTGACGCTTCTCGGCGAACTCGGGTTCGCGGCGTTGCTCGTCGCCGCAATCGCCGTCTTCTCCATCGGCGTCGGCGGCGCTGTCCTCGACGTACCCGTCGGCACGTTCAGCCAACTCACCATCGTCACGCCGTACATGAGCGGGTTCTCGGGGTTTTTCACCTACTATCTGCACCGGAAGCGTCACTTGACGCCGACGGACGACCGGGTGTTCGACTAGGGCGGGTTCGCTCGGCGGGAGTGCCGACCTGCTCCGTTCAGCCCAACAGTCCGGAAAACGAGTGGGTTGGGGCAGATTCGAACGCTGGCGGACTCCCTTCGGTCGTCCGCTGCCTCCCGCCTCGCGTCGCTCGGCGGGAGTGCCGACCTGCTCCGTTCAGCCCAACAGTCCGGAAAACGAGTGGGTTGGGGCAGATTCGAACTGCCGACCTGCTCCGTGTGAAGGAGCCGTCATAACCGGACTAGACCACCAACCCTCGCAGTACGTCGATACTGGTGACGGCGACTTAAGGGTTGTCTTATACCGCCGGCTGTGGCTATTTCGAGGGGCTCGTCGCCTCGCGTGGCGAGCCACCCGGGTGACCGACGGCGGGCAGTATCACTCCGCCGACTCGCCGCTGCGGTAGCGGCGGATTCGCTCCTGAGCGTCCTGAATGGCCGTCTTCGCCTCGCCCTCGGCGCGGGACTCCAACTCCTTCAGTTCGCCCTGCAGTTTCTCCAGCCGCGACGGCTCGGGCTCCTCTTCCTTACCGGTCAGTTCGCGGAATCGCTCCTCCAGCGGGTCGAGTTCCTCCATGACGCCTTCCTTCGCGTGTTCGCCCGCTCGACCCATGTAGTACAGCGCGTCTTCGAAATGCTTGTTCATATATGACCAAACGTCGACGACAAATATATCTCTTGTGGCGAGGGGAGGGTCAGAATCGGCTGACGACACGGGACGCGAGGAGCAAGGCGACGGCGGCGGCCACGACGCCGAACCCGGAGCCGCTTCCGGGAGTCGTTCCGGGCGTGGCGGTCGGTGAGGGTGTCGCCGTCGCCGTCGCCGTCGGCGTGGGCGTCGCTGTCGGCGTCGTTGTTGCTGTCGCTGTCGGCGCGGGGCCGGCCGGCTGGAGCGATACTGGCACGGCGACGGGCGTTCCGTTCCGGCGGTACGGGTCGCCGACGCGGTCCGGCGTCCCGTTGACAGCGACGGCCCGGAGGTCGCTCCCGGCGTCGACGCCCTCGACGGCGACGGTGACGACGGCACGCGTTCCGGGACCGAGATAGGGCGAGCGTCCGAGGAGGGCGTCCCCGTCGCGAACCTCGACGTAGCCGCCGTCGGGGAGCGTCACGTTCTCGACGGCGACGCGGCCGGGGGGAACCGACTCCCCGGCGACGACGCGTTCGGCGTCGCTCAGCGAGGCGCGCCCCAAGGCCGCGGGCCGGCGCTCGACCACCTCGAACGGCTGCACGTCGCTGTCGCCGTCGAGTTGCACTTGGAGGGTGTACGTCCCGGGCGTGGCGTTCTCCGGCACGGCGAGGCGGGCGGTCCAGACGCCGTCGTAGCCCCACGTCTCGACGACGGCGAATCCGAAGCGGTCGGCGTCGGGGCCGTCGATCACCGACACGTCGATGGCGGTGTCGTCGGGGCGGCGGTTGGTCCGCCCGCGGACGAGTAGTGTCGATCCGGCCTCGACGGGGTGGACCCCGGAGCGGTTCGGGCTGTCGCCGGACACGACGTCGACGATGGCGACGGACCGCGGTGGACCGGCGTCGATACCGGCCTCGGCGTCGCCGACACGCGGCGGGACGGCGCTTCCGACGCCGGCGGATGCGACCATCGACAGCACGAGGACGGAGACGAGGAGGTGAACGCGGGTGTGCATCGTCCGTGGCTGGTCAGTACGTCGGTCGGTCCTCGCGAACACCGTCGCGCTTGTTGACGAGGCGCGCAAAGGTGAACAGGGCGTCCGAGAGGCGGTTCAGGTAGGCGATGGCCTCTGCGTTGACGGGATCGGTGCCGGCGAGGTCGACGGCCCGCCGTTCGGCCCGGCGGACGACCGTCCGGGCGTGGTGGAGGGCCGCACCGGCCTCGCTCCCGGTCGGGAGGACGAACGATTCGAGCGGGTCGAGCTCCTCGTCGGCCGCGTCGATCCACGCCTCCAACTGTTCGATGTGTTCCTCGCGGACGGCCGGGTCGTCCTCGTCGGGGTCGGGGTTGGCGAAATCGGCCTGCACGATGTGGAGGTGGTTCTGAACCCGTTCGAGATACTCGTCCACGTCGTCGTAGCCCGTCGGTCGGATCGTCCCGACCAGCGCGTTGGCCTCGTCGACGGTGCCGTAGGCCTCGATTCGGGGGCTCGTCTTCGAGACGCGGGACATGTTCCGGAGGTCGGTCATTCCCTCGTCGCCGCGGCCGGTGTAGATCTTCATGCGAGCGTTCGGTCGACGTAGTCGAGGATGTTGGCACTCTCGGCCATCGTGACGCCGCGTTCGTCGTCGACGAGGACGGGCACGGCGCGCTGCCCACTGACGCGTTTCACCTCGTTGCGTTCCGAGTGGAGCGCCTCGGTCCAGACCGTCTCGTAGTCGATGCCGTGGTCCTGCAGGGCGTCGTGAACCGCCTCGCAGTACGGACAGCCGTCGAGCGCGTAGAGCGTGATCGACATACCTGTCGTTGGGACGCGTCGGGCAAGTAGCTTGGCCCGGCGGGACCGCGAACGACGCGGTCGGCGACGGTACGGTGAGAGTCGTGCACCGAAACTCTCGGTACTAGTGCCAGTAATTAGGTGGTGTGATGAATCCGGGGCTTGTTTTGATGAATCGGGTGAAAAATGGCGGAGTTTTTTTGCTCTAGCACGAATCGGAATCCGTGGAGTACGAACTCGCCCCGGACGAATCGGTCAGTACGGCCGTTGTACGCGCGGTGAGTGCAGTCGACGGCCGTGAAACATGCTTCCTTCGACCGCTGGCGGATGTCGTCGATCCGACGGCGTTAGATACGTTGTTCGACCCGCAAAACGACGGGACACCCCGGACGGGCGGACGACTCTCATTCGTATTCAACAGCTGTCACATCACGATCGACAACGGAGAGTATCTCACCCTTCGGTTGCTCGAACATCGTTCTGGCGACGACCGCGATCGGGACCCCACCGACAGTCGCGTCCGCTGACGGTCCGCCGATAGCCACTCCTCACGGGAGTCCGATCTTGCTTCGAGGAGGGAGTCGTGCCGTTTACGCCGAGGAGGATGTCACTCGGGGTCGCGAGCGGTCAACAGCCCTTGGGCCATGAGCCGCCGGGCGATTACGACGAGACCGTTGCCGAACCCTTCGCCGAAGAGCACCCGTTTTCACGAGAATCGTCGATATCCTCTAGTCGTCGCCCAAGCAGTTTCGGGCAATCTCCGCCGAAACCGCGAGTCGGACGTTCGAACACGAGCTACAGCACCGCGGAAATCCTCCGGAAGGCGCTGAGTGAACTCGACCCCGTCGAACGGCGGACCGAACAGCGCGGCGTCTGGACGGGAGACGGGCAGACTGCAATCACGGAACGAGTTCTGGAGTTCTTCGCCAATGCGGACGGTGAAATCGTCTACGTGACCGCCGAGGGGCTAGTCGAGGCGTTAGGTACGGCCGCGGAGCGGGATGGTTCGATCAAGCTCGTGGGGGTGTCGACGGAAGTCCAAGACCGCATTCAGGACGAAATCCCCGGCGCGACCACGTTCGAGTCGCTGTGGGTCTGGTCGGATACGTCGGCGGGACGGCTCACGATGGTCGACGGGACACGAACCCTCGTGAGTGCGCTCGTCAACGGCGCGGACGCGAATTCGTCCGATCCACGGTCGGAGACCGCTACCGGGGGCGAGGCTGACACGAATACTCTAGTCGTGACTCTGAAGGTAATCTTCATCTGGCGCCTCGAGACGGAGCCGCCAAACTAACGCGTCCCCAAATATCGAGCACTTCCGTGCTCACTCCTCCTGCAGCCGTCGTAACGTTTCCCGTGCCAGTTCGCGCACGTGTTCCGTTTCGTCCGCCTCCGCGAACTCCCGAAGCGTATCCATCGCAGTTTCGTCCTCGATTCGAGACAACCCCTTTATCACTTGCCGGCGAACGTCGGGACTGTCATCGTCGGCTTTCGAGACGATGAGTTCACGCGCATCTGCGGTCCCGATTCGCCCCAGCGTAGAGATGGCGGTAATCCGTTCCAGTTCGGTGAGTCTCGGGAGAACGGATTCGATCACGTTCACCGCGTCGGAATCACGGTCCGGCCACTTGCCTAGGGCGTAGAGAGCCCGCCGTCGGTAGGTCGTCGGCGTCTCCTCGTTCTCGATCACCCCCTGAAAGGCTTCGAAGTCCTCGGGGTGGCCCCGTTCGATGATCGCCTCCAACTCTTCCGGGTCATCCGCTTCGAGCGCGAGCCGCAGGTCCTCTGTTATTCGTTCCATGATCGTGGCCCTCTAACAGCTCTCCGTACGTTTGTCATCCTGAATTCGTTCGCACTGGTTGTCGGTCAGATCGGGAGGCAGATTCTGGATCGCACCCGTGTTCGTGAACATCAGATTGTTCGTATCGTTCGTCCTGTGTTTGTTCCGTCCAACTAGGTGGGTCAGTTCGTGTGTGAACGTCCACTGAGTCGCGGAGGACCCCACCCAGAAGCCAAGCCGATGTTTCGGATGGGCGGCACAGCCACGGAATCCTGCAACGTCGCTGTTGATGTAGTAGCCAACGATTTCGGCCCCCATGTCTCGTCCGAGATCGAAGAGAGCGTCTTCATCGTCACTGACACTGTGCCCGCTACCGAAGCAATCGTCCTGATCCAGTTGCACCGTCTCACCCAAGAAATCCGTACTGACGACCCGGCTTCCGACCGGATACACCCAGACACCACACTCGCTCTGATAGATGGCGTTCGCGGTATCGAGGTCGCGCTGTAAATTCGCGTTCTGCTCTGCCGGTGAACTGGTTGGCCGAACGGTCACCAGAGCGATCCGAACGAACGGCTGAGTCTGAATCCGGTCCAGTCGTTCGACAACCGAGCGGGCCCGAGGATTATCGTCCCCGTACACACCCAGCACGTCTTCACGTACGGAAATGGATTCACCCGTCTCGCCTTTACCAAGGCAGTCCTGAACGACTGTTCGTAGGCTAGTCATCCCGGCACACCCCAGTCTCTTCGTGACGCAATCGACCTCACGCTCGGAACCACCCCGACGGTGTAGCCGCTCGGCGACCCCCTCGTGTTCCCCTCGAACTGTATCAGCCCTCTTTTATTTATCATTGTTATGTATGGAATTATCCGCCCCCATCGAGCGCGGCGAGTTGGTCTTGTAAGTCGGCGACTTCTTGCTCCAGTTCCTGAATCCTTGTGACGAGGCTCTCGATTGGTCCGACGGAGAGGTCGCCGCTCTCCCCGTCAAGCCTGATCCGGTCCTCATTATTACCGTCGCGTAACGTCACCGACCCGCCTTGTCCGTCACCACCTAACCGGACGCTACCGCTTTCGCCGTCTACGTACGCCCGTATCTCGTCGGCTAAGGCCACGCCACTTCCATCGATGCGCACTCTGGGCTCGTCGTCGTCTCCTTTCAACACGACGTCGCCAGCGACGCCGTCTCCGCCGAGTCCGAGACTGGCCGCGGCTCCGTTGACGTAAAAACGGAGGTCTCTGTAGAAACTGGCGCGTCTCTCGGCGTCTTCGGGAGTTATCGCTACCTCCGGAGACGGGGTTATCACGTCTTCGAAGAGCGACGGTCGAATCAGGTCCATTACGGACCACTGGGCCTTGGCCCCGCGACTCGTCTCACGTCCGGTGCGAGGATTGGCTTTCGTACTACTGCCCCGAATCCGCTCTACGTTGGCGTTCCAGACCAGACCGAGGACGCTGTTCGATTCGGACGGTCTCTGGTCGGTCGGTGCCGCATCACCTCCCTCTAGGTACAGCCGGGTGGCAGACCCGTTGTCCGTCAGCATGAGGCGACCATCCACGCTGTCGTCGCCGAGTGTGGCGAGACCATAGTACCCCCAGAGCGTTATCGGTTCGAGCCCCCTTCGATGGCCCTCCGGTTTGAAACGAACCGTTCCGGTAGCTTCGACGTCGCCATCCAGTCGAGTGTTGCCAATGATGTCGATCGCGTCCTCGTCGAATATTATGTCGCCCGACATGTATTGATGCATTGACATAATTAGTGATTGTGAATAAATTTTTTGATTCCGACAGGAGCGGAGAGGTGTTCCAGTCGAGCACCGGCTACGAGTGTGTTCTCTTACGGGGTGTCGTTCGACACGGATTCGAAGACCGATCCGTACGCCGCTCGACGCATTCTGGAACGGGTGTACGACACGATGCGAGAAGAATCACGGAACGTTCGAGACGGGACGGAGACTGCCGATGAACTTCTAGGAGTTCCGGACGCTTCGAGACGCAGCGAAGCGGCCCACGCCGGGACGACCGACCATCACCTACGAACGATACGACGGACGGATTCGAAGACTGGTGTCGTGGACGCTTCGGTGGAGCCGAACCGGTCGCCGCGGTACGTCATCAGCGACTCCCCCCGTCGACGGCGCGGAGGATATCACGCGCTGGCGTCGGCGTCGTTCGTGAACGCGAACGCGATCCGCTCTTGGCGCTTGTTCAGCGTGTCGTCGAGTTCCATGTCGCCAATGACCGCCCGGAGCGTGGTCTGCGCGAGGTTCGAAACCGCAGTCTTGTACTCTTCGACCTCCAAGAACGCCTTCTTCGTGTCCGTCACACGGAGATAGACGACGGCATCCGCCGTCACGGGGGGAGTTGTCCCGCGTGATCGCCTCCTGTCGGGGGACGTCCATCGTCTGGGTACGCATGTCGAACGTGTACGTACGCAAACCGAACGGTGGAACGAAGTTGATTCCCAGTTCGAGCAACCCGCGGTACTCGCCGAACACGGTGAGCGCCTGTTTATCCTGGGCGTCGACGAACCGCACCATCTGCCGGACGGTGACCATCGCCAGCACCAGCACGAACGGGCCAACTATCGTGAACCCGAGAGCGGATACCTGCAGCGTGACGAGGTCGTACATATGTTCGCTCCGTAACCGCACCAATCGACGATACTGTCACAGTCTGCGGGTTTTTACGCTGTGAGTCACGTCGAGCGTGGACCTCCTCTCACCGAGTTCGCCCGCGTTCCGGGGGCGATCAAACACACCGTCGACGGGCCTCACCCACCGAGCCACCAGCCGTAGAGTCGTTCCTGCTCGTCAGGGGGTGCTTCTTCGATTGGCCGTAGGTTTTCCCATCGAGAGGCTGGCGTTCGACGGCGTTCGCGGCACGTCGAAGCGCGTCGGAGGCACCGTTCCCTGAAGGACGAGGTTTTAGCCTCGCAACGTCGATAAACTGCGTTTCTGAGACGGGCGCCCTATGTACCGACGGGCCCGTTCAACGTCCCACGAGGGGCTATTCGTATCGCGACATACGGTTTATTCCTCGGTTCGGGAACCAGTATCTTCAACTGGACCGACGGCCGAACAGGAGGTATGAGTCTGGAGATGGAACACGACTGCCCGGAGTGTTCGAACGACACCTTCTGGCGGACGGCGAGCACGACGCTTCACCTGGGGGAGAAAACGAAGTGGGTGTGTACCGACTGCGATTACGGACTCGTCCGCATCGACGGCATCGACAGCTCCGAACACGTCGGCTTCTAGCCGTCGGCGGCGCGGCCTATTCGATCGATTCGCGGTACTCGTCGGCGGAGAGTAATTCGTCGAGCTCGCCGTCCGAATTCGGCTCCACTTCGATCATCCAGCCCTCGCCGTAGGGATCCTCGTTGACGAGTTCCGGCGCGTCGAACAGCGCCTCGTTGACGGCGACGACGGTGCCCGACACCGGCGAGAGGAGGTCGGAGACGGCCTTGATGCTCTCGACGACGCCGAACTCGGCGTCCTTGGTCACCTCGTCGTCCTCGGCGGGGAGTTCGACGAACACCACGTCGCCGAGTTCGTCCTGTGCGAAGTCGGTGATGCCGACTCTAACCGTCTCGTCGTCAGTCGTCGTCCACTCGTGCGATTCCAGATACCGTCGATCCGCGGGTACGTCGAAGCTCATGTATCGATGAAGGGGGGCGTCACTACGTTTGCCTGCTTCGGTTCGCCCCGGACGATCACCCGTACGCGAGTGCCCGGGGGTGCCTGGTCGGAGAGGTAGCCGAGGCCGATCGGTTCGCCCAGCGTCGGACTCATCGTCCCGCTGGTGAGGTGGCCGAGATGGTCGCCGTCGGCGTCGACCACCTCGTAGCCGTGGCGGGGAACGCCACGTTGCTGGAGGACCACGCCCCGGAAGCGCTCGTCGACGCCCTCGCGTTCGACGGCTTCGAGGGCGTCACGCCCCACGAACTCCGTGTCGAGGTCGACCGTCCAGCCGACGCCCGCCTCGTACGGGGTTCGGGGTTCGTCGTCGGGGTCGAAGTCCTGCCCGGAGAGCAGAAAGCCCATCTCCAGACGGAGGGTGTCGCGGGCGCCCAGCCCACAGGGCTGGCAGTCGAACGCCGACCACACCGTCTCGACTTCGTCCCACGGAACGAGGAACTCGAAGCCGTCCTCGCCGGTGTAGCCCGTCCGCGAGGCGAACGCGCGCACGCCAGCCACGTCACAGAACGCCGCTTTGAACCGATCGATGTCGGTGGTCGCGCCATCGGTCGCCTCGCTCGCCAGCTCCGGCGCGTCCGGACCCTGAAGCGCCAGCATCGCCCACTCCTCGGTGGCGTCGCGCACCGTCGCGTCGAGGCCCCACTCGTCGCGATACTCGGTCCACCGCGCGTACATCTCGGCGTCGTGACCCGCGTTCGGGATGAACAGATAGCGAGGCTGCCCATCCTCGTCGGGGAGTCCGAACACCATCGTGTCGTCGAGGATGATCCCATCCTCGTCGGTGATACACGCGTACTGGGTGTCGCCCGGGTCGAGTTCGGTTACGTCGTTCGTGGTCAGCCGGCCCATCAGCGCCGTCGCGTCGGGGCCGGACACCACGATTTCGCCCATGTGGGAGACGTCGAAAATCCCCGCCGACTCGCGGACGGCGGCGTGTTCGGTCCGAATGGAGTCGAACTCGACCGGCATCTCCCAGCCACCGAACTCGGTGAACGACGCGTCCCGGTCGGCGTGGGTCGCGCGCAAGGGTGGCTTTCGTAGGCCCATACGCCCCCCTCGGCGCCTCGTGACCTAATGGTTTTGTCCGAGGGCGACGGTGTAAACCGTATGTCGCGATACGAAACTACAGCAGATGCACGTCGTCGAGTGACGCCCCGACGCGATCACCGGGTGCGAGCCCACGCCCAGTCCGTAGCGGCACCGTCGCTACCAGCTCCGGGCCGCCGAGGTCGACCACGACCCGATAGTCGTCCCCTTCGTTGAGTCGCCGGCGGACCGTGCCGACGAGTCCGGCGTCGGCCCCGGCCGGATCGAGCCGAACGCGTGACGGGCGCACACAGGCCGTGACGCCCGCGCCGATCGGCCGCGTCGTCTCGACCGGCAGGACGACGCCGTCGACCCGGACGCCGCGCTCGACGACCGTCGCCTCGAAGACGTTCTCACAGCCCGTGAACCGGGCGACGAACTCGCTCTCCGGACGTTCGAGGACGGCGTCGGGCGTCCCGACCTGTTCGACGGCCCCGTCCCGGAGGACCGCGACCCGGTCGCCGAGCACCGTCGCCGAACGCTGGTCGTGCGTGACGTAGACCACCGGCACGTCGAGGGCGCCGAACAGGTCGTGGAGTTCGTCGCGGAGGCGACGGCGGATCGGTGCGTCCAGACTCGACAGCGGTTCGTCGAGTAGGAGGGCAGCGGGATCGGCCGCGAGCGTCCGGGCCAGGGCGACACGCTGGCGTTCGCCCCCCGAAAGCGCCGGCGGGCGCCGGTCGAGGAGGTCCCGGATCTCAAGGGTGGCGGCTATGTCGTCGACTCGGTCCTCGGTCGCCGCGTACGCGACGTTCTCCCGTGCAGTCAGGTGGGGGAAGAGCGCGCCGTCCTGAAAGACGAGGCCGACGCCCCGATCCTCCGGCGGGCGGCCGTCGAGCGCCCGCCCGTCGAGGGTGACGGTGCCCGCGTCGGGGCGGGCGAGACCGGCGACGAGCGAGAGGAGCGTCGTCTTGCCACAGCCCGAGGGGCCGAGGACGGCGAGCACCTCGTCCGCGACGGCGAGGTCGACGGGGCCGAGTTCGAACCCCGCGTACCGCTTCGTGACCCCGTCGAGGCGTAGTCCGGTCATCGCCACGGGTTCGACGCGACGGTGTCGAGGACGAGCAGTGCCAGTACCGAGACGACGACGAGGACGATGGCGACCGGGTAGGCGGCGTCGAGGCCGAGCGAGATGAAGGACACCCAGATCTGGACGGGCATCGTCCGGGGGTAGTACGCGAGCATCATCGTCGCGCCGAACTCGCCCATCGCACGGGCGAACGCGAGCGTCACGCCGGCGAGGATGCCCGGACCGGCGAGCGGAAGCGTGACGCGCCGAGCGGTCGTCAGCCGCCCCTTACCGAGCGACCGGGAGGCGTGTTCGAGCGTCCGGTCGACCCCCTCGAAGGCCGCCTTCGCCGTAACGACGACGAAGGGCGACGCGACGAACGTCTGGGCGAGCACCACGCCCGCGAGCGACCGGGTGAGCGGGACGCCGGCCGTGGCGGCCGCCCCTCCGAGGAGCGTGTTCGGGCCGACGACCGTGAGTAGGACCACCCCGCCCACCGTCGGCGGGAGGACGAGCGGGAGGACGACCGCCGCGAGGACGGCGTCGGTCCACCGAGTGTCGGCCCGGGCCAGCCAGTACGCGAGCGGGAGCCCGAAGGCGGTCCCGAGGAGGGTGCTGAGGGTCGCGGCGAGGATCGAGGTCGTCGCCGCGTCGACGACCGTCGCGTCGCCCAGGCTGGCGGCGACCGCACCCGGTGGGGCCGAGAGGAACAGCGAGGCCAGCGGGGCGACGTAGTAGAGCAGGAGGAGGCCGCCGAGGGCGAGCGCGAGGGTGAACCAGTCGGGACGGCGGGCGTACCGCCGCCAGGTCGAGTGTGTCGACATCAGTGGAGGACCGTGAGGCCCGAAATCGTCCCCGCGAGCGTCGGGCTCTCTCGGTCGGCGGGCGTCGCTCGTCTCACCGCGTCCGGTACCTCGCCCTCGTAGCGCGGGAACTCCTCGCGAAGCAGGAAGCCGGCGTCGGCGAGGTAGTCGCCGGTCGTGTGGGCGGCGAACACCGACAGCGCGGCGTCGCTCCGGTGGCGAACGGTCGAGCCGTAGCTGATGGGGCCGCCCCGAATCTCCTGCCCGCTCGGGAGCGTGTACGAGACGGTCGAATACCAGTCGGCGTGGGCCGGGTCGCTGAGGTCGATTCGGTCGGGGAGGGCAACGTAGTCGTACTCCCGCTCGACGGCCATGTTGCGGTAGGCGAAGGCGGCGTCGATCGATCCGGTTTCGAAGCCGCCGATCAGCGCCGTCTCCGGGTAGAGCTGTCGCCGGCGCGGAATCGTCTCGCGCAGCGCCGGCGCGTCGGCGTAGTGACGCGCCGCGAGTTCGAGCGTAAAGAGCGTCCGGTAGCCGAGCGGATCCCGATCGGGGTCCGTGCGGCCGAGGCGCACGTCCCCGTCGACGAGTGGCTCGTACCATCGGTCGGCGTCCGCGACGCGTCGGCCACCCTCCGTGTCGGGGTTGTACGCGAGGACGACCGCGTTGCTCGTGAACGTCGAGTACCACGGCGGTGAGAGGGGCGTCTCGAACAGCGCGGTGTCCGCCACGGTGACGATGTCGGGGTCGCGCTGTCCCTCGGCGACCATGCGGGCGACGGTCGCGGAGCCGTGGGCCTCGACCCGGATCGGCACCTCGAGGGCGGGTGCGAGCCCCGTCTCCAGTGCATGCTGGAGGCTACCGGCGGCGAGTATCGTGACCGTCGGAGACTCGCCGTCGTCGGCCGGCGCCTCGCTCCCCGGCCCCGTTCCCGTCCGGGCGCCGGTGCAGCCGGCCAGCCCGACCGCTCCGGTCACACCCGCCGTCGACAGGAAGCCACGGCGGGTGGTCCCGGATGTCTCGTGCATGGAGTGGGGTAGAAACAGTTGAGAAAAAAGTTTATCTCAAATGGTTTTGTTTCAGTCGTATGGTTTCGGCCGACACGACGATCCTGACCGAACGACAGGTGGAGGTGCTCGAACTCAGGGAGCAGGGGCTCACCCAGCGGGCGGTCGCGGATCGGCTGGGCACGACCGGGTCGAACGTGAGCGCCGTCGAGCGAGCGGCGGAGCGAAACGTCGAGCAGGCCCGCCGGACGCTGGGGTTGATTCGAACGATCCGGTCGCCCGTCCGCCTGACTGTCGACGCCGGCACCAGCTTCGACGATCTGGTCGATGCAGTGTACGAGCGGGGCGACGAGGACGGCGTGAAAATCGCGTACTGCCGGCCGGAGCTGTACGCCCACCTGTTCGGACAGCTCGAACCACACACGGGCCGGAACCGGCTGGAAGACGACGTGGAGATCGGCCTGACCCGCGACGGCGAGGTGAAGGTGTTCGTCGACGGCGAGTGAGCCACCCGCCCCGGCAGAGCGAAGGGATCGGATCGCGTAGCCGATCACATGGCCGGACACGTCGAACGGGTCGCGCTCCGGGTGGCCGACCTCGACCGGATGGTCGAGTTCTACGCGGACGTGATCGGACTGGAGACGCTCGACCGCGACGCCGACCGGGCCGTCCTCGGCGCCGACGACCCTCTTCTGGTTCTTCTCGCGGCGCCCGACCGCCCCCCTCGCGGCCCGGACGAGACGGGACTCTTTCACGCGGCGTTTCGGGTCCCCTCGCGGGCGGCGCTCGGCGATGCCCTGACACGCATCGAGGAGCGGTGGCACCTCGACGGCGCCTCGGACCACCACGTCAGCGAGGCGCTCTATCTCTCCGATCCGGAGGACAACGGGATCGAAGTGTATCGCGACCGACCGCGGGCGGCGTGGCCGGTGAACGACGACGGGACCGTGGCGATGGACACGCTCTCGCTGTCGCTCGGTCCGCTCCGCGAGGCGGCGACCGGCGCGGCCCGGCTCCCGTCGGGGACGGACCTCGGTCACGTCCACCTCGAAGTCTCGTCGCTCTCGGCGGCGCGGTCGTTCTACGTCGAAAAGATGGGCCTGAACGTCCGGCAGTCGATGCCCTCGGCGCTCTTTCTCGCCTTCGGCGACTACCATCACCACGTCGGCTGCAACGTCTGGAACGGACGCACGGAACCGTCGGCGGGGCGGGGGCTGGCGTGGGTCGAACTCGCCGTCGACGACGCCGACGAACGCCGGTCGCGGCTCGATGCGAGCGCCCTGACCGAGCGCGCGTCGGGGTTCGCGGTCGACGACCCGGACGGCCTCACGATCCGTGTCCGACGGGCGTAGGGGAACGCCCTACCCGATCAGGAGGCGGAGGTTGTACGCGGTGGTGAACGCGCCGACGACGGCGAGCATCGCCGGGGGACCGTAGTAGAGCGCGGTGTCGGCGTCGCGGGCGCCGTAGAGGCTGATCCCCAAACAGAACAGGAAGGCGATCAGTTTCAGGCTGATCAGGCCCCACAGACCGAACCCCTCGATGGCCGCCCGGAGGAGCGCGTTGCCCTCGTTCACCGAGTCGCTGAACCCGACGAGTGCGACGGTGGTGACGATGTCGCCAACACCGTAGGTGAGCGCCGCGAGAAACCAGAGCCGGGAGAACTCGGTCGAGTCGAAGGGCGTCCCGTCCAGCGAAAGGGTGGCCACGGAGAGCATATCACGAGTCAGGGTCGACCGGGTGATAACGGTACGCCCTCGATTATCAGCGGCGGAACTGCGGCCGGACGCGAGACCGGGACGTATATGCCCGCGAAAGGGGTACGAGCCCCATGGATCTGTTCGGTCGGCACTCGGACGACGACGGGAGCGCCCCCCGCGTGGCACTGTTCGTCGACGGCCCCAACGTGCTCCGCGGGGAGTTCGACGTCGACCTGGACGACGTGCGCGAGGCCGCCGCGGCGGCGGGTCGGCCGGCGACCACCCGGCTCTACGTCGACGAACACGCGACGCCGGAGCTCATCCAGGCGGCCGAGGCCCGCGGGTTCGAGGTGGTCGTCACCAGCGGCGACGTGGACGTGAAACTCGCCGTCGACCTCACCCGCTTCGCCGTCGAGGGACGGGCGGAGGTGATTGCCGTCGCCTCGCGGGATACGGACTTCAAACCCGCCATCGAGGCGGCAAACGCCTGTGGCCTCCGGACGCTCGCCATCGCGCCCGGCGAACACGGTCGCTCGGACGCCCTCCGCAACGCGGCCGGCGGAAGCGTCACGCTCGACGGCGACGCTGACGCCGACACGTAACCTTTTGACCACGCGCGCCCCGACCCACGTCCGTGACTAGCGACCTCGACACGCCCGTCCTCGACGACCACCTGCATCTCGATCCGGACGCCGGTCGCGGGCTCGACGCCGTGCGCGACTTCCGCCGCCTCGGCGGGACGCATCTCCTCGTCGTCAACAAACCATCGTGGCACCTCGGGGTCGAAGCCGACACCGGCGACGACTTCCGGGCCGTCTTCGACCGGACCCTCGAAGTCGTCGCCGACGCGGACGACCTGCTCCCCGGTCGGGCGTGGCCCGTCCTCGGCGTCCACCCCGGCCTCGTCTCCAGGCTCGTCGACGAACGGGGATTCGCGCCCGACGACGCCCGCGACCTGATGCAGGCCGGTCTCGATGCGGCCGCCGAGTACGTCCGTGACGGACGCGCGCTCGCGCTCAAGACCGGGCGCCCGCACTACGACACCACCGACGCGGTGTGGGACGCCTCGAACGCGGTCCTGAAACACGGCCTCGCGCTCGGCGCCGACTCGGGCTGTGCGGTCCAACTCCACACCGAGGCCAGCGAGGACCTCACCGACATCGCCGACTGGGCCGAGGCGCGCGGGCTCCCGGCTCACCGGGTCGTGAAACATTACGCGGGGCCGACGCTCGCCGGGCCGACGCCGAGCGTCATGTGCCGAAAGGAGTGGCTCCGCGAAGTCGCCGAGAGCGGAGCCCCGTTCCTGATGGAGACGGACTTCGTGGACGACCCCGACCGGCCGGGTGCGGTGATGGGGCCAAAGACCGTCCCCCGTCGCGTTCGGCTGTTGCTCGACGAGGGCTACGACGACGCCGTCCGGCGAGCGCACGTCGAGACGCCCGCGCGGGTGTACGACATCGACACCGAGGCGACGCTTACGGCCCGAGACGGGGCGCTCGGGGACGCATAGGAAAGGTCTTTGAGTCCACGAACGTTCCTTCGGGGTATGACCGACGTGGAGGACACGTTCTACACGGAAGACCGCTGGCAGAACTGGATCGGGCGGGTAGCCGAGGAGGAACTGGACCCCGAAAACGAGGATTCGGCGCGTCTCCTGCTCAACCTGCAGGACGACGCCGCCATCGCCGTCGCGAAGATCATCAACGCCTACGAGGACGACCGCCTCGACGAGGAGGCCGCCGTCGAGGAACTGGCCGGCGTGCGCGACATCGTCCTCGACGACGTGGATCTGGACGACGAGGAGAAACGGATGCTCGTCGACGGCGTCCAGACCAGTCTGGTCTGTGTCTTCTACGCCGCCGAGGAGTACATCGCCGCCGGCGCCGCCGAGGACGGGACCATCGAGGAGTACGTCCACGCCGCGGCCGACGCCGAGGCCAACGAGGATCTGGACGCGGCGCTGGGGTATCTGGTGCAGGCCGGCACGCGCATCATCGACGGCGACGAACTCGACATCGCGCTCGTCGAGGATCTGGAGTACGGGCTGGTGTCGGAGTGGGTCAACGGGCTCGACAGTCTCCAGAGCGCGATGAGCGATCCCGAAGTGGTCGAGGAAGACGAGGACTGACGGTCGCGGACGCTAGTTCTGTCCCGGCGGACCGTTGCCACCCGGTCCCTGGCCATTGCCGTTATTCCCGTTGTTGTTGTCGCAAGAGCCGGATTCGAGCGTGATGAAGTAAGTGCTCTTCTGACCTGTCTCCTCATATACGAGCGTGAGCACGAAGAAGTTCTCCGGTTCGGGCACTCTATCGCCGCCGGATGTCGTTATCGTCAGCTCCGGCCCGTCGGGAGTGCCACTTGGAATCTCAACAGCCGTGCTGAGGGGTTTGAGCTGTCCGGGAACGGGAAAATCGGTGCCGCCGAAGGTGAGCGTATCCGGCGGTTCGGCGCTGCTCCCTCCCCCACCTCCACCGCTGGGACCGGTGGCGTAGTAGAACGACACGCGGGCATCGGTTATAGTCCGTGCCGAGTCCGCCGTATTGTCGAAATCGATTCGGATGTCGTTGCAAGCGACGCCACGAACTAGGATCACGTCGCCCTCGTCGGAGGGATTGATCTCTTCCGCACCCCCGTCGTCCGAGCCGTCCGTCGCGACGAGTCCGAAGCGCGTTCGCTCGTACGGTTCGAGCGTCCCGTTCCCGTCGAGGTCGCTCCGCGCTTCGACGGTGATGTTTCCGGTCCCGTTGGGCCGGAGCGCGACTGGCGCGCGGCCGTTACCGTCGGTAGTGACGATCCGTTGCGTGCCCCCACCCGCGAAGGTGGCACCGTCGAGGGCCTCGAACGTCACCTCCTCGCCGCTGACCGGGTTGTTGTAGCGGTCACGGACCTCGGCGATGACCGGCTGGGTTTGGCCCGTGGCGACCGTCTCGTTCCCGGTGAGGCCGACGAGATACGACCCGCGCGGTCCGGAGACGACGCTCGCGTCCGACTGCGCCCGCAACTCCACGGCGGCCAACCGGAGTTCGTACTGCCGGCTCCCGTCGAACGTGATCCGCACGCTGTCGTCGCCGACGGGCGTCGTCGTCACGACGTTCGGGTTCGCCACCACGTCGGGCGCGACGGTGTCGTTCCACGCCGACGCCGGAATCGGCGTCGGGACGGTCACGTTGAACGTGACGCCAGTCCCGGTGACGACGACAGTGCGTGTCGCCGTCGAGACCGGATCGGCCGTCACCGGCACGGACCCCCCGGCGGCGCCGAGGTCACCGCGAACCGTCACCAGCGTGATTCGGTTCCCGCGGATCGACGACCCGGCCGAGATGGGGAGCACGCGGTCGTCCGGGAGTCGGTAGACGCCCTGCCCCGCGACGGTGACCGGCGAGCCGTCGAACTCGTTGTACGACGGCGTGAACGTCACCCGGTTGGTCGCGTACGTGCCGTTCGTGGCGTTCCAGAACGTCTGGGTGTTTTCGGCCTCGCTCTCGACGGCGCGCACGCCGTCGACGGTGACGCTCGGCGCCCCTTCGGTCGAAATCGTCCCCGACGGCGCCCCGGGGTTGATGAAGATGGACCGAGCGGGGTAGGTCGCACCGGTCGCGACAGTCGTCGACGCGGACGTGCCTTCGGTGCCCGCCGCGACCACGTCGTTACGAACCGACACCATGTCGTCCGTGGCCTCCTGGTACGCGTCGAACTCGACGCGGGCGTTCTGCTGGGGGACGACCGTGGCCTGATAGATGGAGATACCGAGGATCAGGATACCGAAGAGAAGAATCGCGCCGACCTGAATGGCTTGGGCGCGGTTCGCGTCGCGAAAGCTCATCGGGGATACGCGGGCGAGCGGGTAGAAAAGCCTTGTCGCCAAAATCTCACCAGCAATAGCAAGCCGGAGCGATTAATGAGCGCGGGCGCCCTCGTTCGGGCGTGTCCCGGGCCCAATCGGAAGCGGTCGCCACCGTGTTGCTCCTCGCGCTCGTGGTCCTCCTCGTGAGCGGCGTCGGCTACGTCTTCCTGGGAACCATCGGCCCCGACGACACGCCCACGGTCGACGTGATGGCGACGGTGACCGACAGCAACGTGACACTCACCCACTGGAGCGGCGAGAGCCTCCCCGGCGACGACTTGACCGTCGTGCTCCGCTACGACGGGGGCGAGGAGCGCTACGACTTCGCGACGGACGGAAGCTACGGCGCCGACGACACCTTCGATTCCGGCGAGCAGTGGCGCCTCGACGAACCGATTCCGTACGCCCCCGGCGACCGGGTCGACGTACTCCTGCTCCACGAGCCCTCGAACACGGTGCTGTTCCGCGGGCGCAAAGTCGCCGCCACGCCGACGGCGACGGCGACGCCGGGGCCGCCCGCGGCCGTACACCCCAAGCGACATCACGGCCCGCGGTGAATCGGAGGGAACTGTGAACGTGCTGACCCGCTTCATCGCCCTCCTCGGCACCTTCCTCCTCGCCGTCGGCGCCCTCGCCGCCCTCTTCGGCGTCGCGCTCGTGGGCTGGACGCTCTGGGCCGGCCCGACCGCCACCCGCGTCATGGCGACGATGGTCGCGTTCGGGCTCGCGCTCGGCGCGGGGTTGACGGGGGTCGTGCTCCGCAAACGCGCCGCGGGCACGCTCCTCCCGTCCGACGTGGACCGCTCCGTGGGGTTTCGGGGGGGACAGGGCGGGCTGTGAGCGAGGCCGCAGGGAGCGAGGCGACGAGACGAACCGTCCTTCGACATCTGACGTAGCTATCATCGACAAACCCATATGCCGTCTCGGTGAAGGGGAGTGTATGACTTCCGTCGGCATCGACGCCATCGAAATCTGGACGGGCAAGCTCAAACTCGACCTGGCCGAGACGTTCGCACCGGCCAAGGACGAGGCCCCGGAGAAGTACACGAAGGGGTTAGGGCTCGAAGCCTCGTCGTTCCCCGACACCTACGAGGACATCGTGACGATGGGTGCGAACGCCGCAAAGCGGCTGATGGACCGCAAGGGCCTGTCACCCGACGACATCGGCCGCATCGACGTGGCGACCGAGAGCGCGTTCGACAACTCCAAACCCGTCTCTACCTACATCGCTGGCTGTCTGGAGGAGGTGTACGACGGCGACTTCCACCACGCGAACAAAGGGGAGCGCAAGTTCGCCTGCGTCGCCGGCACCCAGAGTATCGACGACGCATACAACTGGATCAAGGCGGGGCGGAACCGGGGCCGGTCGGCGCTCGTCGTCGCCACCGACACCGCGCTCTACGCCCGCGGCGACCCCGGCGAGGCCACGCAGGGCGCGGGCGCCGTCGCCATGCTTGTCTCCGAGGACCCGAGCGTCGTCGAACTCTCGACGCATCAGGGCTACGGCAGCGCCGACGAGACGGACTTCCTGAAGCCCAACCAGCAGTTCCCGAGCGTCGACGGCAAGCGATCCGTCCAGGTGTATCTGGCGCGGATGCGCGAGGCGCTGACGGACTTCGAGTCGGTCGCCGGCCGCACCCACCCCGACGACTACGCGTACTTCCCGTTCCACACGCCGTTCCCGGGCATGGTCCGCAAGGCCGCACTGCTCGGCTTCCGGCACATGACCCGTGACACGGAAATCGAGGACGGACTCGCGACCGAAATCGGCCGTCAGCCGCGCGAGGACGAGTACGACGACTGGGACGCCTACGAGGACGCCATCCGGGAGTACATGGACGCGCTGAAGGAGACCGACACGTACAACGACTGGTACGCGCGGGCCATCGACCCGACGCTCACGCTCGCACGTCGAGTCGGCAACTGGTACACTGGCTCCGTCCACGTCGCGCGCGCGAGCGCGCTCAAGACCGCGGCCGAGACGGGCCGGGCGCTCTCGGGCGAGAAACTCCTCGTCGGCTCCTACGGCTCCGGCGCACAGGCCGAAATCCACTCCGAGACCATCATGGACGGCTGGCGCGACGAGGTCGAAGCGTTCGACGTCGACGAACAGCTCTCGCGGCGTTACGACCTGAGCTTCGAGGAGTACGGCCGCGTCCACGACGCCCACAACCACGAGAAAGAGCGGGAACTGGAGGAGTTCACGGTGCCGAGCGGCGAGTTCGTCTTCACCGGCTGGGGCCGGATGAACGAGCGCAAGTACGAGTACGTCGACTAGGGGAGATCGCGGAGCTTCGCGAGCGCCGCGTCCAGATCACAGGTCGAGACGGCGAGCGCGAAGCCGTCGACCCGCGCGAGCGACGCCGCGTGTTCCCAGAGGTCGTCCGCTTCCAGTCCGTGCAGGACGACGGCGTTGGGCGT
>Ga0102935_1000100_pt1 | contig 27636 bp, 25 predicted proteins | sample SalPonR2_A_D2_MG_FD_78508 | JGI IMG/M metagenome (GOLD analysis project Ga0102935, IMG submission 78508) | Salt pond soil microbial communities from South San Francisco under conditions of wetland restoration - Salt Pond MetaG R2_A_D2_MG | ecosystem: Environmental > Aquatic > Marine > Intertidal... | reverse complement strand
GAGACGTACCTCTCCGCGACGTATCTCGCCCGCCGCTTCGCACCGTCGCTGCTCCCCATCGCCGCCGGCTACCACCTCGCGCACAACCTCGGGACGGTGCTCGTGCTCTCGCCGACGGTCGCCGCCGTCGCCGCGTCGCCACTCGCCCCGCCGCCGTCGCCGCCACAACTCGCTGGCCTCCCCGGCTGGTTCGGCGGCCTCGAACTCGCCTTCGTCCTCCTCGGGCACTTGGTCGCCGTCTGGGTGGCCCACGCCACCGCCTACGACCTCTTTCCCTCGCGACTCCAGGCCGTGCGAAGCCAGTACGGCATCACCGCCGTCATGGTCGGATACACCATGCTCAGCCTCTGGATCGTCACCGAACCGTACGTCGCGCCGCCATTCATCGCCTCCTGATCATGACGGAGCCCACCCCCGAGACGGACGTACCTCCCGACGCGACGCCAGCCGTCTGTGACCGCTGCGGACAGCCGTTCGCCGGCGAGACGTATCTGACGCTTCACCGTGGGCTCGACCACGGGGACGCGCTGTCCGAGGCGGAGCGAGAGGCGTACGAGGCGGCCCTCGAGGAGGAAGTCGCGAGGCTCCGCCGGTTCAGACTCCTCGCACTCGCGGCGCTGGTGGCTATCTACTTCGGCTTCCTGATGACGTACGCGGTGGTGACCTAGTCCGCGGACCCGCGTGCCCGGTGGTACGGCTGGCCCGCGATGTCCTCCCGGAGGTCGGCGAGCGAGCCGGACGAGGTGCCCGTCATCTCGGTGACGACGGCGAACACCTCCTGACGCGAAATCTTGACACCGGTAGACGAGAGGGCGTCCTCGGGTCGCGCGAGGAGTTCGCGAAGCGTCCCGACCGCGAGCAGGAAGGGGATGGCCCACGCCGCGACGGTGTTGCCGTCTGTCGTCGGCACCGTCTCCAGATACGTCTGGGCGTCGTCGAGGAAGGACCGAGCGTGGCGGGCGGTGCGCCGGACGACGGCGGCCGCGCCCGTCTCGTGTTCGGCTGCGAGCACCTCGTCCTGCGGGACACCCTCGGCGGCCAGCCACTCGGCGGGCAGGTAAACGTTGTCCTCCTCGGTGTAGTCGTCGTAGACGTCCTTGGCGACGTTGACCAGCTGCAGCAGGAGGCCGAACTCCTCGGCGGTGTCGTAGAGGCGGGCGCGACGCCCGTCGCTCAGGTCGCCGCGCGCCAGCAGGTTGGTGACCAGATTGCCGACGGTACCGGCGGCGTAGTAACAGTACTCCTCCAGTTCCTCGCGGGACTGGATACGGAGTCCGCCCTCGTCGGCGTAGCGCTCGACGAACATCGCCATCCCCTGCACGAGTTCGCGGGCCGGCGGCGTTACCGCCGCGCGCACGTCCGCGGGGAGCGCCTCGAAGGTACGGACGATCCGTGGCGTGCTGGCGACGACGGCCCAGTCCTCCGACCGCTCGTCCGGTTCGGGGAGCCACTCGTCGACCGACGCCCGGAAGTCGTCGGCGTCGGCGTCGGCGTCCGGATCGAGCACCCGGTCGTACTCGCGGAGGAGACGGGTCTGGTCGGCCGGGGGGATGTGGTCCGCATCCTCGATGGTGTCGGGAACGCGACAGAGGAGGTAGCCGATACAGATGTACGACGCCATCGGTTCGTCGAGCACGTCGACGGTCAAGGCGAACGTTCGGGAGACACCCTGCACCGCCTCGTGACACCAGTCGAGGTCGGCCCGGTCACCGGGAGGTCTAGCTGCGTGTCGAGACATTCGGAGCGATTGCGGGTTACGCCCGAGGGGTTAAAAAGTCTCGTGGGCGATTTCGGGCGAAGCGGCCGGTCCGAAGCCACAAGCGGTATGTCCCCGACACTCGTCGGGCCCGTATGCTCTCCCGACTCCGCTGGATCGTGTCGACGACTAGACGGGTAGTGACGCTGGCCGTCGTCGCCGTACTCCTCCTCGCGGGCGTCGCGTTCTTCTTTTTCAACCAACCGTCCATCGCCGGCGTCGACAACCGCTTCGGCGCCGTCAACGAGACGGCAACCGTCGTCGAGAGCGACCTGCAGGTTCGGAATCCGAACCCCGTCGGCGCTACGCTGGGCGGCCTCACCGTCGACTACGCCATCGATATGAACGGCATCCGGATGGCGACGGGGACGAAACGCGGCCTCTCGATTCCACAGGGACAGTCGACGGTCCCGATGTCGACCCGCCTCGCGAACGAACGCATCCCGACCTGGTGGGTGAGCCACGTCCGCAACGGCGAGCGGACGACCCTCGCCGTCAACGCCGACGTACACTCCGCGGCGCTCGGCACCTCCTTCGGCGCCCCGAAGGTGACCCGGGAGATAGAGACGGACATCATCTCCGCGTTCAACTCCACGGAGGAGCGCCCCGTCGGCGCGTCGCCGACCGGTGGCCCCCTCCTCGTCATCCGCGAGACCAGCGCGCAGTGGGGGGAGGTGAGCGCCGCGGAGACGAACATCGACATGCGATTCGTCGTCCACAACCCCAACGCCTACCCCATCCCCGTCTCCGAACTCAGCTACCGGGCGACGATGAACGGGATCGAGATGGGGTCGGGCACGACCGAAGACCAGGGCGTGATCCCGCCGGGCGAGACCCGGACCATCGAGGCGACGACGACCCTGAACAACCAGCACATCGACGAGTGGTGGGTGAGCCACCTGCAGAACGACCAGACGACCGATCTCCGTATCGACTTCTCGGCGCGGTTCGAACTCCCGACCGAGACGGTCGAGGTGCCGCTCGATCCACTGACCTACACCCGAACCATCGAGACGGACATCTTCGACAACAAGCCCGACGACGGATCGGCCGAGGAAAACGAGCGTGGAACCGAGACGCCGGCAGGCACGTCGACGGCGACGCCGACAGCCACGCCGACGCCCACCGACGACGACGGCCTCCTCGACGGGGGAGAGGAGACGGCGACGCCGACAGCCACACCGACGCCCACGCCAACCCCGACACCCACCGACGACGGCCTCCTCGACGGTGACGACGGGACCGCAACGCCGACGCCGACGCCGGAACCGACACCCACACCGACCGACGACGGAACGGCGACACCCACACCGACCGACGACGGGCTGCTCTCTATTCGGGGACTGGGTGGAACGGTGCCGGACGAACCGGTTCGATAACGGTCGAAACGGGGCTACTCGATCGTGACGTGGTCGGACTCCTCGTTGAGTGCGAGGTTCGCCGCGATTTCGGCGTTACGCATGGCGTACTGCGCGGTCTGTTGGAGGCTCACGAGCACCTCCCGCGTCCGCAGGAGTTCGACTTTCGGCATGTCGGGGAGGCTCCGGATCAGTTCCATCTCGCGGTCGGTGATCTCCTCGTACATCCGTCCGACGGCGATGGCCTTGTCGTAGTCGCGTTCGACGACCGCCTCGACCGCCGTGACCGTGATCTCGTCGACCTGGTCCGTGAACTCGCGGATGCGCCGCATCGTCGACCCGTCGACGTCGAGGGTGTTGTTCGTAGCGTCCAGCGCGATGTTCCCGATGTCCTCGGCGTTGTCGGCGGTGAGTTCGAGGTTCTTCGCGACGGAGCGGTAGCCGATGAGGGGGAACCCGGATTCGAGGCCGACCGCCCGCGCGAGGTTGGGGTTCTGATAGGCCATGAAGATCAGTCGCAGGAGGAGGACGAAGATCTTGTTCGCCTGCCGTTCGCGGTTCAACGCCCGTTCGGCCAGATCCGCGTTGCCGTGGGCGATTGCCTTGATCGACTCGCCACGCATCGTACTCCCAGTGTTTTCGAGGCGTTCGAGCAGATTGTCGAGCGTGAAGTCCTCGGGGTCGACCGAACACCGGATGGCGATGCGCTCCGGCGTCTCCTCGATGACGCCGAGCCCCATCAACTGGGTCTCCGCCCGGTAGACGGCGTTGATGTGTTCGCTATCGAGGGCGCCCTCCGACTTCTCGATGTGGATGACGCGCCGGCCGAGGACGTACTGAGCGACGATGGCGCGTTCGAGCGCCCGGGAGTCGAGGTTGTCGGCGTGAATCGTCGCCGTCGAGCCCTCCGTGCTCGCCGACTCGGGGAGGACGGTCAGCGTCCCCTTCCCACCCATCCGAAGGGACACCTCGTCCCCCTTCTCGACGTTGTGTTCCTTGGCCCACTCGGCTGGGAGGGTCATCGCCAGCGTCGAAGGGCCCAACCGTTGCACTTTCCGTGTTTCCATACCACAGGTATCTGTTCCAGCGACCTTAATCTTGACTATGCGTCATTATACCTCCTGAATGATATTGATGTGTGGCGGTTTCACCGAACTTCCAGCAGGCGGGACTCGAAGCGGCCGACCCGGACCCGCGTCCAGCCACGGAGTTCGGCGTCGAGTTCCGGATCGTCGGTGTCGACCCGGAGCGCCCCGATGTCGTCGAGTTTCGACCGCGAGGCGACCACCTGAACCTCGCACTGCCGGATCACCGCCGGCGAGAGCTGTGGGTTCCCGCGGCCGAAGATGAACCCCTGTCCGCCGATGGGCGAGACGACGATGACGTTCCGGTCGCCGAGGGCGTCCAGAATCTCCGCCTCGGTCGCGTCGCGAGCGAGCACCGCGCCGTCCCGCCACACGTCGACGCCGAGGGGCGACCCCTCGAACCCCAGCGCCTCCTTGACCGCGCCGACCGTACTGCCCGGGGCGAGGACGTACGTAACGCCCGGCTCCACCTCCGCGGCGACCCCCTCGGCCACCGCCTCGACGTTCCCGCTTCCGGTCTGTTTCGACGACTGCAGGTCCTCGCCGACCGGCACCCACGCCACGGCCCGGAGTTCGGGGTTGACCGACCCCTCGCGATACTCGTCCTCGTCGATGTCCATGACCTCCCGGCGCTCGGTCCGCTCGAAGGAGGCCAACACGTCCGCGGCGTCCTCCGGCGAGACGGCGAACACCGAGGAGTACACCTTCACGCCGCCGGGAATCCCCAGCATCGGCGTGTCGGTCCCCTCTAGGGCGTCGGCCACGTCGGCCGCGGTGCCGTCGCCGCCGACGAAACAGATCAGATCGGCGTCGGCGTCGAGGAAGGCCGACACGGCCGCGCGGGTGTCGGCCGCCGTCGTCTCCGGCCCCGAGGGGTCGCCCAACACCTCGGGGTCGAACCCCGTCTCGCGCGCGAGCGCCGCCCCCATCGGCTCGCCCCATGTCAACAGCGTCACGTCGGGAAGCCGTTCACGGATGGCCGCGAGGGCACGCTCGGCGCGGGGCGGCGAGCGTGGCGTCGCACCGCGGGCGCGTGCCTCCTCGACCTTGCCGTCGGTGCCTTTGAGGCCGACCCGTCCGCCCATGCCGGCGATGGGGTTGACCACGAACCCAAGTCGCATGCGTGTGGCTACGCGGGCGCGGTGAAAAGGGTCGCGGCTCGCGGGAATCAACACTTAAGCGACTGCCGCCGATAGGGGCGCGTATGCTCCCGCTTCAGTCCGGGGAACCGCTCCCCATCGCGGAAACCGGCGCCGTCGTGTTGCTCGTCAGCCTCCTCGTCACCGTCCTCTGGCTGCTGTATCTGAACCGTTAGGCGTCGACCCGGTCCCGGAGCCACGCGGCCGCCGCCGCCGCCGTCTCCGCGTCCGCGGCCATCACTTTCAACCGCACGTCCTCGCCCGGATAGCTCCCGATGGTCACGTCGAACGCCTCGCGCACGGCTTCGATCCGATCCAGCAACGCGCTCTCCGGTTCGCTCGTCCGCACCTCCTCGACGTAGGTCGGGTCGCCCTCGAACTCCTCGACCACCGTTTCGAACATCCCCTTCATCTCCGTCGGCACGCCTGGCATGACGTAGACGCTCTCGACGACCGCTCCGGGCGCCACCCCCTCGGGGTTGGGGAGCATCCGCGCCCCCGCGGGGAGGTGGGTCGTCCCAGCCGTGAGGTCCGCGACGGCGTAGTCGCCGTGGTCGTCGATCCACGCCTCGGCGTCGTCGTTGGGGACCACCTCGCGCCCGAACGCCGCGGCGACGCCGTCCATCGTCACGTCGTCGTGTGTCGGTCCGACGCCGCCGGTGACGATCACCGCGTCGTACTCGGCGCGGTACTCGTTGACCACGCGGGCGATGTCGGCGACCCGATCCGGCACGGTCGTGACCCGCTCGACCGACACGCCACGCTCGTCGAGCCGATCACACAGCCACGCGGCGTTCGTGTTGACCGTGTCCCCGGACAGCAGTTCGTCGCCGACGGTGACGACCGCGACTCGCATAGGAACGGGTAGGGGAGCCGGGTTGAAAACAGTCGCGTCCCGTGGTGGCGGCTAGCCCATCCCCGGCGGCGGGTCGTCGCGGAACTCGTCGTCCTCGGTGTCGACGTTGAGGCCGAGTTCCTTGCGTCGCTCGCGGAGCGCCTCGATCCGGCGCTTGTAGTAGAAGAGGCCGCCGGCGCCGACGACGGCGAGGACGACCGCGGCGCCGCCGAAGATGAACAGGTCGCGCTGGAGGTAGAACTGGACCGAGATGGAGTCGGTTTCGACGCTCTCCCAGCGGATGATCCGCTGATCACCGTCGCTCTCGACCGTGTAGCCGCCGGGGTTCACTTTCCCGAACGGGAACACCTCGACGCGGCGGTTCGGCGGCAACACGACTGCGTAGGAGCCGTTGACGAACGTCGGGAGGCTGAACCGCTTGGGCGTACTGGAGGAGGTGAAGGCGAGTTTGCCGCCCTCGGCGCCCGACGGGAGCGTGACCGACACCCGCGAGCGCGAGCGGTCGACGGCGCCGCCGCGCGCCCGAAGTTCGGTACCGGTGATGACCGTCCCGTTGGGGTAGCGGTAGCGAACCGCCGAGACGGGGATGGAGTTACGGCCGCCGAAGCCGTCGCGACGGAACAGCTCGATCGACGAGCGGTTCAGTCGGTAGACCGCTTGAAACCGCGCGTCCTCCGTGATCGAGATGTGGGCGTTCACGTCGCTGTCCCAGACGTACGGTTCGGGTGGTTCCTCGTCGAGTCGGTCGTCCGAAATCGACTGGGAGCCGAAAAAGCCCAGACAGCCCGACGTGAGGACGAGCGCCACGAGCGCGATGGGGATCAGGTACCGGCGGTTCATCACTCAGGGAATGACACATTTGAGCTCCGCGGGCAAGTATTCGCCGACGCTGGCGAGCAGACCCGGCGGATCGGTACCCTCCGCACAGACGGCGCTCTGTTCGAGCAAGCCGAGACGCTCGACGGTGACGATATCGCGGGCGTGGCCCGCGCGGTTCAGCGTCGCCCGCACTTCGCCCCGCGTCGCGCTGTTGACGTTCAGGCGCCCGTTGTCGCTCCGCGTCCACTCGAAGAGGCGGTCGCGCTCCGCGTCCGCCAGTCGCGGCGGGTCGCCCGCGACGAACCGCAGGGGCAGATGCTGGACGAGGCCGAACCGCTCCCGAATCTGTGACGGCGACCCCGGCCCGAGCCCCAACTCGTCGGCCGGGATCCGAACCCGCTCGCCCGCGTCGAGGACGAATCCGTCCTCGTCCCACGATTCGAGCGTGCCGACGTAGACCTCGCCGTCCGCGAACCCGGTGCCGATTTCGCCCCACTCCTCGCCCAAGGCGTTGCGGGCGACCACCGCGTCGTCGCCGGTGACCGTCACCGAGACGAAGTCATCGTGGCGGACGCCGACCTCCCACTCCACGTCGAGGCCGCCGATGGCGTTGTCGACGAGGGCGTTCATCCCGTCGAGCGCCCGTTCCCGGGCGTCGCCCTCGACGTAACATTTGGTTGCGAGGACGACCATCAGCGGGTGATTTCCACGTTGAGTTCGTTCCGGAGCTCCTCGATGCGGCGTTCGGTCGCCTCGATGAGGTCGTCGTTCTCCATGGGTTCGAGCGGCGCGCCCGTCTCCGGACACTGGAAGTCGAACTCCATCGCCTCGCTGAACTCGAAGCGGATGCCCGCCGGTTCGGAGAGGTAGAACTCGTGGGTCCGCTCGTACTCCAGTCGCTCCTCCAAGGCGTCGAGCAAGCGATACATCTCCTCCTCCAGGTTCTCCGGGATGTTCTCGTACTCGAACGTCCAGAGGTAGGTGAGCCACCCGGAGTCCTCGTCACGGACGCGGCGGTAGCTGGCGAGGTCGTTCTCGTAGAGGATGAAGAGGGCGCGGCGCACGTCGTTGAGCTCCAAGCCCAGTTCCTCGGCGAGTTCCTCGTCCGTCACCTCCCCGTCCGGCGGCGCGGCCGCGACCGGCATCCCCGTCGGTCCGACGAGCTCGTGGAGGTACTTCTGGATTACCGGATCGCTCAGCAGCTCCTCAAAAGCCATTGTGGTCCGTTCGGAGCGGCCGCGATTTAAACGCCACGGTGCGGGGGCGCTACGCCCGCTCCGGTTCGTCCTCGCGTGCGGGGTCGGAGTCGGTCGAGTCGGCGTCGGCCGCCTCGTCCGCGTCCATCGCCGCCCGCCCCCGCGCCAGTTCCGCGTCGATGTCGTCTTCCACGTCCTCCAGCGACGTGACGGTCAACACGTTGCCGCCGCCGGGGTCGACCACCAGCACCTCGGTCCCGACGGGAATCTCGCCGTCGATGGAGCGGGCGGCGTAGTTGGGATTGAACCCGCCGCGGTCGAGTTTGACGTTTCCCGACTGGGGAGTGACCCGCTCGGTCACCCGGCCCGTGCGGCCGCGGAGCGACGCCGAATCGCTCGTCTGCCCCGCGCCCGCGTCGCCGTAGAGGTCGAACTGCCGGTAGCCAAAGAGCGCGAGGCTCCCGAAGACGAGGACGAGGACGGCGAGGACGAGCGGCCCGGCCAGCGGCCCGAGGAGGAAGCCGACGATACCCGCGGCGAGCAGGGCGACTCCGAGGACTGCGAAGTGGGCACCGGGAGCCATCGCCTCGGCGATGGAGAGCCCTAATCCGGCCACGATCAGCAGGAGGGGCAGCGTCTCCGGCCCGAGTTCCAACCCCATCTGGAGGACGCCCGTCGATACGGCCATACGCCGACGTTTGGGCCGTAGGCGTTTATACTGTCGGCCCGGCGCTCGGACAGTGCCGAGGGCCGTCTCATACGGATTATTGTAACTGTTTGCCGGTGGTTCGCCGAGACGGGCCGGCGAACCACCGGTACTGACTTACAATAAACCGTATCACAGACTCCCGAACGCGGCGTAGAAGGCAAACGCCGAGAGCGCCACGCCGAGAAGAACGAAAGCGACGTGTTCCAGTTCCAGCCGCTCGGGCTCGATGACCTCCGACTCCGGTTCCTCGGCGTCTTCGCCCACCTCGTCGAGGGCGAACCGCCAGGGCGACTCGTCGTCGTCGCGTTCGTCGTCGGACAGCGCGCTCATAGGCGCCGGTAGGGGGTAGCGACGGAAAGGGGTACCGGCCGCACCGTTACCGCTGGTGTTCCCGCGGCGTCACGTCACCCTCGTAGACGACGCCCCGGTCGGCGTGCAACGTCACCGTCGCGCCGTCCGCCACGTCGTCCGGCAGGGGCGCGCCGCTGATCATCGGGACGCCGCGCTCCCGGGCTACCAGCGCCGCGTAACTCGTCATGCCCGGCCGGGCGTCGACGATGCCACCGATCCGGCCGGTGTCGCCGACGAACTCCCCCTCGAAGGTGGCCGGGAGGACGACGACGGCGCCCGATGGGGCCTCCGAGAGGTCGCCGTCCGGGCAGCGGAAGACGGGCCCGGACACCCGACCACGCGCGACGCTTCGTCCCGTCGCCACCGTCTCCGAGGCGATGTGAACTTTCAGCATGTTCGTCGTGTTCGTCCCTTCGAGTTCGGTCATCATCCCCGAGAGCACGACCACGGTGTCGCCGCTCTCGGCCGCGCCGGCCGCGATGGCGGTGTCGACCGCCGCGTCGATCATCCCCTCGATGTCCTCGCGGTAGGCGGCGTACTGAGCGTCGACGCCCCACGAGAGCGCGAGTTGCCGGCGCACCCGATCCCGGGGTGTCGTCGCCACCACCGGCACGCCGGGGCGGAACTTCGCCGTCGTCCGCGCCGTATACCCCGACTCCGAGACGGCGACGATGGCCGCGGCACCCAGATCACGGGCGAGAAAGCGGGCCGCCCGCGCCAGCGCCTCCGTCTGGGAGCCCGCCGCCGCCGGCGGCACCCGTCCCTCCCGCGTCTCGTCGTACTCCTCGCTCGCCTCCACCTCGCGGACGATGCGATCCATCGTCTCGACGACGCGCACCGGGTGGTCGCCGATGGCCGTCTCCCCGGACAGCATCACCGCGTCCGTCCCGTCGAGGACGGCGTTCGCCACGTCCGACGCTTCGGCCCGCGTCGGCCGCCGCGAGTGGACCATCGAGTCCAGCATCTCCGTCGCCGTGATGACCGGCACCCCCGCGTCCTGCGCGCTGTGGATGATCCGCTTTTGTACCATCGGGACGTGTTCCAGCGGACACTCCACCCCGAGGTCGCCGCGGGCGACCATCACGCCGTACGACGCCTCGACGATTTCGTCGATGTTCTCCACCGCGCCCGCCCGCTCGATTTTCGAGACGACCGGGATGTCGCCGCCCGCGTTCTCGATGGCGTCGGTGACCGCGTACACGTCGTCGGCGTCGCGGACGAAACTCGCCGCCACGAAGTCGGCGTCGCCCTCCACCGCCACCTCGATATCCCGCCGGTCGCGGTCGGTCACCACCTCAAGGTCGAGGTCGACGCCGGGGATGTTCACCCCCTTGCGACTTCCCAACTCGCCGCCGGAGACGACGCGGGCGGTCACCGTCTCGCCGTCGACGGATTCGACGGTCGTCTCGATCCGGCCGTCGTCGAGGAGGACGGTGTCGCCCGGTTCGACGGCGGTGATCGGATACGAGAGCCCGACCTCGTCGGGGGTCGCCGTGTCGCCCTCGACGAACCGGACGGTCGACTCGGCCGACAGGTGAATCGGGTCGTCGATGTCGGCCGTTCGGACCTCCGGTCCCTGGAGGTCGAGCATCGACGCGAGCGGGTCGTCGACCGCGGCATCCACCTCGTGGACGCGCTCGATCACCGCCGCGCGGTCCTCGTGGGTGCCGTGGCTCGCGTTGAGTCGGGCGACGGCCATCCCGGCGTCCGCGAGTTCGCGGATCGTATGCCTGTCGTCGGAGGCGGGGCCCAACGTACAGACGATTTTCGCACGTCGCATACCCGCCCTTCGACGGGGTGGATCAAAAAGGCGGCCTGCCGACGACGGTTAGCGAACCCGCTCGCCCGGCACCGCGTCACCGACCGTCGTCAGCAGGTCGGCATCCTCGCCCGCCGCCAGCACCATGCCGTTCGATTCGACGCCGAACAGTTCCGCCTGCTCCAAGTTGGCGAGTACGATCACGCGCGTCCCCGGCAGCGTGTCGAGGTCGTGAAGCTGTTTGATGCCCGCGACGATCTGGCGCTCCTCGACGCCGATGTCGACGACGAGGCGGGCGAGTTTGTCCGCGCCTTCGATGCCTTCGGCCTCCAGGATCTCCCCGACGCGGATGTCGAGGTCCTGGAACGTGTCGAAGTCGATACGGTCGGATTCGATGGGGTCGAAGTCGATGTCTGTATCCGTCATGTCGGAATCACTCTCGTCGGCGTCGGCGTCCGCCTCCGCGACGCGGTCCGCCAGTTTCGCGTTCAGTTCCTCGACGCGCTCCGCGGGGATCTTCTCGTAGAGTTCGCTCGGTTCCTCGAGATCCGCGGCAGGGGGTTCGAGCGCCGCGTCGACGGTCACGTCGTGAACCGATCCTTCGCCACCGACCTGCGACCACAGTCGCTCGCAGGTTCCGGGCGCGACCGGAGCGAAGAGGACGGACACGGCCTTCGCGATCTGGACGCAGTCGCGGATCACCTGTGCCGCCCGCTCGGGGTCGTCGTCGACGAGGTTCCACGGCTCGTTGCGCTGGATGTACTCGTTGCCGAAGCCCGCGAGGGCGACGGCGGCGTCGCCAGCCTCCCGAACCGAGTAGTCGTTGACGGCCGCGGCGAAGTCATCCTGTGCCACGCCGATGCGGTCCCGCACCTCCTCGGAGAGGTCGGCGTCCGGCGTCCCGCCGAACTCCCGGTGGGCGAAGAGGAGCGCGCGGTACGCGAAGTTGCCGACCGTCCCCACGAGTTCGTTGTTGACGCGTTCGCGGAAGCGCTCCCACGAGAAGTCAACGTCCTGCTGGAACCCGCCGTTGGTGGCGAGATAGTAGCGCAGGAGGTCGGGGTCGAACCCCTCGTCGAGATACTCGTCGGCCCAGACGGCACGGTTCCGAGAGGTCGAAAAGCCCTTGCCGTTGAGCGTGATGAACCCGCTCGCCATGACGGCGCGGGGTTCGCTGTAGCCCGCTCCCCGCAACATGGCGGGCCAGAACACCGTGTGATGCTGGATGATGTCGCGCCCGATGACGTGGACGATTTCACCGCCGGACTTCCAGGTCTCCTCCCAGTCGTACGCGTCGGCGCCCACCCGCTCCGAATACTGTTTCGTCGACGAGATGTATTCGATGGGAGCGTCGACCCAGACGTAGAGGACGAGGTCGTCGGCCCCCTCACCGCCCGAGGAGCGTGGCTCCTCGCTCTCCGGATAGTCGATCCCCCAGTCCATATCGCGGGTGATACACCAGTCGCGGAGCTCCCCCTCGATCCACTCGCGGGGCTGGTTCTGCGCGTTCGACGTGCCGTCGAGACGGTCGATGAACTCCGAGAGGTAGTCCTGAAACGCCGAGACGCGGAAGAACTTGTGGGTCTGTTCCCGGTATTCGGCGGGGTTGCCCGTGATGGTGCTCACCGGGTCCTCGATTTCGCCGGGTTCGAGGTGGCGCCCACAGCCCTCGTCACACTCGTCACCGCGCGCCTTGGCGCCGCAGTAGGGGCAGGTCCCCTCGACGTAGCGGTCCGGGAGCGACTGCTCCTCCGCGGGGTCGTAGGCCACCATGATCTCCTTCTCGTAGACGTGGCCGTTCTCCTCCAACGCCCGGACGATTTCGGTCGTCGTCTCGACGTTCGTCGCGTCGTGAGTGTGGCCGTAGTTGTCGAAGTCGACGCCGAACTTCGGGAACGTCGCCTCGTACGTCTCGTGCCACTCCAGGGCGAACGCCTCGGGCGAGACGCCCTCCTGTTCGGCGTTGACCGCAACGGGGGTCCCGTGCATGTCGGAGCCGGAGACGAAGGCCGTCTTCTGACCGAGTTTGCGCAGGGCACGGGCGTAGACGTCGCCGCCGACGTACGTCCGCAGGTGCCCGATGTGGAGGTCGCCGTTGGCGTAGGGCAACCCGCAGGTCACCACCGCCGGTCGATCCGTGGGGAACTCCTCGTGGCTCATACGCGTTCACAGGTGGATGCGACCCTAAAGCCCGCCGGTTCGGCGTGCGACGGTTACGAGTCGGTCGAAGTGAGGAAGGGGGACTGCAGTCTCGGCTCCGTCGAAACCCGTAGCAACGGATAGGAACGGCGTGCGGGATACGGAGGCCGTGTGCGGCAGTCGGACACCGCTCTGTTGGTGGGTGATCTCCGATGACGTCCGATGATCCCTCCGACGTACAGCAAACCGTCTCGGAGCGAAGATGGACAGACGTTCTCCGAGCGTTCGTCGTAACGGTCGTCGACCGCTCTCCCCCGTCGTCCTCGCCGCACGATTGCGCGACGGACGGAAGGGGACACGGATCTTCCGCCCCTGTATAAATGGGTTATATGAATAAGATACAAAGAGATACGGTCACGGATGTGGCATTCTGTGGTATGGCACATAGACACGATGGCGGCGACCGAGCCGGAGCTACTGAATCACCGTTCTATCTCCCCAGGGGACTCAGCACGGCCGTCGACGCCGGTCGGTTCGGGCGTATCTGGACGACGCTCGTCGATCAGTGCACTGGATCAGCGCTAAAGCAACAATGACGAGTAATCAACACCATCCGAACCACCCCGACGTCGACCAATCGGACCGTACCATTCCTAGGAATCTCCGTCAGACAGGCGACGCGGACGTCGACCTCCTCATATCCACCCGAGTTCGACAGTCTCCGTTCTGGCACCTCTCCGTCGAGGCGGGGTGTCGGCAGGCGACGGTCTACAATCACATGTACCACCCGCGGGCGTACATCGACCCCGACGAGGGCGGGTTGGACGCCGAGTACGATCTGCTGGTCGACGAGGTGACACTGATGGACGTCGCGGTCGAGCGCCAGATCCGCGTCGAGGGGCCCGATGCCGAGGCGTTCGTCAACTACGTCATCACGCGAGACGCGACCGGGATCGAGCCGATGCGTGGGAAGTACGCCATCTGCTGCAACCAGGACGGCGGTATTCTCAACGACTTCGTCCTGTTACGTCTCGACGACGACGAGTTCTGGTTCTCGATCGCAGATGCCGACCTGAAACAGTGGCTGCAAGGGGTCACGGTCAACTCCGATTTCGAGGTCGACATCGACGAGATCGACGTCTCGCCGATGCAAGTTCAGGGCCCGAAATCGCCTGCCGTGATGGAGTCGCTCGTCGGAGACGTGGTCGAAGACATCCCGTACTACGGACTGATGGAAGCCACGGTCAACGACATCCCGGTGCTGGTGAGTCAGACCGGCTTCTCCGGAGAGGCGGGATTCGAGATATACGTCCGTGAGGCGACGAAGAACGCCGAAGCAGTGTGGAACCCAGTCCTCGAAACGGTCGAAGCCCACGGTGGCTCCGCGACGGGAATATCCCATCAACGACGTATCGCTGCCGGAATCATGTCACTGGGACAGGACATGGACGACGAGACGTCACCGTTCCAGGTCAATCTCGGCTTTCAGATTCCCGACGACAAGGACGCGGACTACATCGGTAAAGCCGAACTGGAACGCCAGAAGGAAGCCGTCGAGAACGGTGAGTTCCCGTTCACGCACAAGCTGGTCGGCCTGAAGATGGCCGGTGAACCGATCAAGGACTACGCCCCCGACTTCTGGATTATCTCGGATCCGGAGACCGGCGACGAGTGTGGCTACCTGACGTCGGCGTGGTGGAATCCGGATCTCGAGACCAATATCGGCCTCGGCTTCGTGCCGGCGGCGAAGCTGCAGGCCGCGACCGACGTTCCGCTCGACGACTCGGTATACGACGCGGACGTCGATCTGGAGTTCGAAGTCCACCTCCCGGACGAGTACGCCGAGGAGGCCGGCGAACCCGTCTATGCGACGGTCGCGAAGGTTCCGTTCAAGGAGTCGGTCAATCCCAGCGCCCGCGAACAGGCCAAGATTCACGCCAGGGACGATATGAACGATTCGGAGTCTCGGCCATCAGAATAGACACCACGAAAAATTCGAGACCGGATACGTACGCAGCCCAGCGCCACTCCTCGCGTCGGTCGGCGCCTCGCGGAGGCGTTCGACGAACTACCAGACCCCGCCGACGTCGTCGTCGGTGACCCGGTCGACCCACCGAGACGTGAGCCGACGGGCGAGAAGAGTCATACGTGCCGAATACGCGCATCGTATGCAGCGCGTCCGCCGATACGTATCGGCTTCCTGTCGAAAACTCAGGGCCGACTCGGAGGGTGGATCGGTGGTTATTGGCCGACAGCACGGCCAGACCGTTCTTCAATCGTGAGTGTCCAGACGTTGGGATTCTCCTGAAGTTCGTACTCCGAAAGGAGATCAGATTGATATGCGTTGTCGGCCATCGCCTCACGTGCGGTATCCCACTCATCGATCGTGATTCTCTCGAGTGGTCCAGCAACGATCACGCTCCGCCAAGATCCATCGGGGTCGACGTCGAAGGTCGTAAAGCTCGCTACGCCGACCTGTTCGGCATACTGTTCCTTCCGGAGTTCGGTACTTGCGTCGAGAAAGACGAAGTACAAACTGTCGTCGCCGTCGTACCCGAAAGACAGCGGGACGCCGTACGGCACCCCCTCGGAACTCATCGAGAGCACCCCGATACCCATCTCCGTCAACACTTCGTCGATCCCAGCGTCGTCAACTTCGCTTCCCAAAAGGGACTGAAACTCCGGCATACGGTAGACATGCACACACATACATATAAGATTCGGGAGGTCTCTCACCCGCTGGGAATCCGATCCGTGCTCCGCAAGATACGCGCCCTGTAGTCAGCACGGCCACCGTACTCTATCATCGAGTGGGGGTTCGACGGGGCCGTGGTCCCGTACGGATTCCGGTGACTGTACACCGGTGGGTCGCCGGACCGTCTCGACGGACCACCGTACAGACGGACAGTGAACCGTATCAGAGACAGCGAGACGCTCGCAGTTCGAACGGTCGACCACTCACTGCGGCGTCGCGGCGATGGCGACGTACGGCGCCCCCGGCCGTCGCGGGCGCTCGATCCGCGTCACGCGTTCGACGCGAAGCCCCGCGTCCTCCAGACACCGCCGCCAGTACGCCTCGTAGTCGTCGATGCCCGTGGGCGTGATGGGTAGTTCCAGCAGGCCGACGGTCCCGTCGTCGGCACACACCCGCCGGAGTTCGTCGAAGGCCGCGTCGCGGCGGTCTTCGGGAATGTCGTGGGCAACCCGGCAGGCGGTCACGGCGTCGAAGCGCCCGTCGGCGAAGGGGAGTCGCGAGGCGTCGCCGGCGACGGGCGACACGTCGACCCCCGCGCGAGCGCCGTTTTGCCGCGCCAGCGCCGGGCCGTTGCCGAGGATCACCCGGTCGTCGAAGATGTCGAGGCCGACCACCGTACAGTCGTCGGGCAGGTGGGGCGCCAGCCCAACGAGCGACCGGCCGGAGCCACAGCCCACGTCGAGGTGGCGGCCGACGTCGTCGAGCGGAAGCACCGACGCCAGCCCATCGTATTTCGCGCGGTCGAGCGCCCACGGGGGCGGCGTGAGGAGGCGACGGGCGGCGTCGCCGCCGCGGTAGGCCGCACCGAGGCCGACGGCGACGGCGGCGAGGCGGACGAGCCGACGACCACGCCGAACGGCCGCGACTGCCGCGCCGATCAGCAGCGTCGAGAGCGCGATCCGGGACAGCCGCTCGCGCCAGTGGTAGACGCCGAAAAAGTAGGTGGGTCGGAGTCGCATTACCCACAGTGTGGCCGCCGCGGGCCATGTAGCTGACGGGGGATCGAACCCCTTTTCGCACCGCCGGGCTACCGCTCGGTATGACTCTCGGTCCCACCGACCGCGTCCGTAACGTCGACCGCTCTAGCATCCGGTATATGTTCGACATCGCGGAGGAGATGGACGGCGACCTGGTTCGACTGGAAGTGGGGATTCCCGACTTCGACACGCCCGCTCGTGTCGTCGACGCCGCGTGCACGGCGGCGCGCGACGGCCACACCAGTTACACCACTAACGCCGGCAACCCGGCGCTCCGCGATGCCATCGCCGACCACATGGCGAGTGACTACGGTGTCCGGGTCGACGCCGACGAAGTGATCGTCACCGCGGGCGGGATGGAGGCGCTCCATCTCGCCGCCCTCTGTACCGTCTCGCCCGGCGAGGAAGTCGTCTTCCCGACGCCCGGCTTCCCCAACTACTGGGTCCAGACCCGGATGGCCGACGGCGTCCCCCGCCCGGTCCCGATGCCCGCCGAATCGGGGTTCAGCCTCGATGCCGACCGTCTGGTCGACGCCATCGGCCCCGACACCGCCCTCGTGATCCTGTGTTCGCCCAACAACCCGACCGGACGCACCTACGAGGCCGACGAGGTCCGCGCCGTCGTCGACGCCGCCGCCGACCACGACGCCTACGTCGTCGCCGACGAGGTGTACCTCGGCCTCAGTTACGACCGGGAGTCCGAGGGCGTCGCCGCCATGGCGGGTCACCCCGAGAACGTCCTCACGGTCAACTCCTGTTCGAAACGCTACGCCATGACGGGCTGGCGCGTCGGGTGGCTCGCGGGAACGACGGACATCGTCGATCAGGCGACCAAGATCCACGAGTCGACCACCTCCTGTGCGTCGAGCGTGAGCCAGCACGCCGCTCTCGCGGCGCTGACCGGGCCACAGGACGGCGCCGAGGAGATGTACGACGCCTTCCACGAGCGTCGCGACTACGTAGTCGAACGCGCCGCGACTATCGACGGCCTGACCTGCCCCCGCCCGGAGGGTGCCTTCTACGCCTTCCTCGAACCCGACCTGCCGGGGTCGAGCCTCGAGATGGCCGAACATCTCCTCCGGGAGTACGGCGTCGTCCTCGCCCCCGGCGACGGGTTCGGCGAGGTCGGCGAGGGGTGGCTCCGCCTGAGCTTCGCCAACAGCCTCGACCGCCTCGAAGAAGGCTTCGACCGCATCGAACGCGCCATCGCGGACGCGTAGGGCGCGACGGGTTCTTTGCGCGCCCGGTGATACCAGTCACCATGTCCCTCCGGGCGCGCCTCGTCCGCTCGCCCCCGCCGCGGCTCGTCGACTGGTCGCTGTTCGCACTGGTCGGCCTCGCCGTCGCTACCGGGATCACGAGCTTCTGGGTCGGCCACCCATCCGGCGCGGCGCTGTTCTGGATTCACGCCGTCGCCGGGCTCTCGCTCCTCCCGCTTCTCGCCCTCAAATTCCGTCGCGTCGCCGGGCGGGTCCGTGACCCGCGGGCGTGGGACCGCGCGACGCCGCTCTCGATCCTCCTCGCGGCCGTCGCCGTCGCCGCCGCGGGCACGGGCGTCGCGTGGGCCGTCGGCGTCACCGTCCCGCTCGGATTCTGGACCCTCCTCAACCTCCACATCCTGTTCGGCTTGCTACTCGTCCCGGCCCTGCTCGTCCACCTGCGCGCCCGCTACCGCCCGCTCCGCCGCGGCGACGTTCGCGAGCGACGGGTGGCGCTCCAGTACGCGGGCCTCGTCGCCGCCGCGGGGGTCACCTCGACGCTCCTGCGGTGGCTCGCGGCCCTGCTCTCGACGCCCGCGGCGACCCGCCGGTTCACCGGCTCGCGAGAACTCGAAGCCGCCGACCTGCCCGTCACCAGCTGGGTCGTGGACGACCCCGACCCCGTCGACCCGGCGACGTGGACGCTCTCGGTCGAGGGGCTGGTCGACCGACCGCTCGAACTGGGGGTCGACGACCTCCAGGCGACGGCCGAACGGCGGGCGCTGCTCGACTGCACGAGCGGCTGGTACGCCGAACGCGACTGGCAGGGCATCAGGCTCGGCGCCCTCCTCGCCGAGGCGGGGGTCGCGGACGACGCCGCCTGGGTGACCGTTCGCTCCGTGACGGGGTATCGGTGGAGCCTCCCGCTCGACGAGGCACGGGGGGCGTTGCTCTCGACCCACCTCTCCGGCGACCGACTCGATCACGGCCACGGCTACCCGATGCGCCTCGTCGCACCCGATCGGCGGGGGTTCCAGTGGGTGAAGTGGGTCGAGACAGTGGAGGTGCGACGCCGCCCCGACCCCCGGCAGTGGGTCGAAATCTTCGTCAGCGGTTTTTGAGGTCGCCGTCCCGGATCGCCCGCTCGGCGTCGTCGAGCGCCGCTTCCGGATCGAACTCCCGGACGATCCGTTCGAGTTCGTCCCGCTCGGCGTCCGCCAGCTCCCGGGCGTGGGCGGTGACGTTCGGTATCGCGCGCAGGATGTTGTCGACGATGGGTACGTCCGCCACCTGCGCGGATCGGGAGAGCGGGTTCAGGTCGACGACGAGTTCCACCTTGCCGAGGTCTGCGAGCGCCGCGGCCCGGTCGCCGTCCTCCAGGGGGACGAGCACCACGTCGGCGTCGGCGATGCCGTCGGCGTCGACTTTCGCCCGTTCGTGATCGAGTCCCGGAATCCGCGCGTCGGCGTCGAGCCCCTTCACCCCGCTCGCGCCGTGGTCACGGAGGTGGGCGGCGATGGCGGCCATTCGCTCCTCGGTCCGGTTGAACAGGTTCACCTCTAGGTCGGCGCCGACGGCCGCCGCGAGGGCGACGAGTTCGTCGGGCACCAGCGCCGCGGCGTTCCCGTTGACCGAGATGACGGGGTGGCGGGCGAGCAGGAGGTGGGCGGCGGCCGCCCGCGCCGCCGCGTCCGCCGAGGGGAGCGTCCGCTCCCCGAGTAGGTAGTCGAACGCTTCGCCCCGCCCCTCGGCGATGAGGCCCTGCTTGCTCGTGATACCGGCCTCGACGCCCGATTCGATGCGGTGACGCGTCACCAACGAATCGTGCCGGGGATGGGTCGCCGGAATGTCGTCGCCCTCTGCCATGTCGCCCCGGTCGGTGGGGACGCTCAAAAACGCCCCGATCAGCCCCGGAGGTGCGCGCCGGCGGCACACGTCCGACACGCCTCGGCGTCGAAGCCGGCGTCGGTGAGGCCCGAATCGAGCGCGAAGACCGTCTCCCCGAGCATGACCATCGACGCCTCGCCCCCGGCGTCGACGACGGCGTCGACGACTTCGCGCACCCGGTCGGTGAGCAAGCCCGCGTCGCGGGCGAAGCGGCGCGACTCCGCGACGAGCGTCGTGAGCGTCGGCCGGTCGACCAGTCGGGAGAGCGCCGCGTCGCCCGCGGCGACGAGGGGGTCGGTGTCGCCCGCCAACACCGCCGCCGTCGAGAGGTCACCGAAGGTGACGTACTCGACGCGACGGGTCGCGGGCACGCCGTCGAGGCGGCCGTACGGCGGCGCGCCGGGATCGAGCCTGATCGGGACGCCGCCCCGAGCCTGTGCCACCACGTCGCCGAGGCCAGTCCCCGCCTCCACCTCCGCGCGGTGAGCGAGCGTCACGAGGTCGTTCGCCGAGCGGGCACAGTCGAAGCGAGCGTTGGCGGCCAGCGCCGCGCCGAGCGCCATCGCGCCCGAGACGCCGAAGCCCGTCCCCAGGGGCAGGTCGCTCTCCGCGACGACCCGCGCCCGGTCGGCCACGCCCAACCGGTCGAGCACCGTCTCGACCGGCGGCATCGAAATCGGCTCGCCGTCGAGGACGACGCCCGGGTCGTCCGCCGGGCGGACCGTCACGTCCACGCCGTCGGTGAGGGTGAGGCCGGCGCCACGCGACCCCGCCCGCGCCGGGTCGTCGGCGGGACAGGGACTGAAGAAACCGGTGACGTGGCCGGGGACGAACGCGGTGGCGTCGTCGACCCGTGACTCCGCACGCATGTCTTCGGGACGGGCAGGGAGTCGTTAAGCCCTGTCGGTACGGATCGTCGGACCCGTTTACCGGTGGCTAGCCCAACCGTCCTGGCGAACCACCGGTACACAGTAACAATATCCGTATCAGCCGCTGCCGGTCGCGTGGGAACACGCTCACTTCGTTCCGCTCGTTCCCTGCACCCGCTCGACGGGGCGTCGTCGCCTACGGCGACAGACGCTGTCGATCCCGCGGGAAGATGACGGCTTCCCGAATGTTACCCAAGTCGAGCATCGTCATCACGAGGCGCTCGACGCCGTAGGCCCACCCGGCGTGGGGCGGCATGCCGTATTTGAACATCTTCGTGTAGTAGTCGAACTGCGCGGGGTCGAGCCCCTGCTGTTCGAAGCCGGCGACGAGTTCGTCGTAGCGGTGTTCGCGCTGCCCGCCCGAGACGAGTTCCATCCGCGGGTGCATCAGGTCGAACCCCTTCGACAGCTGTGGGTCGTCGTCGTAGTCCTGGATGTAGAACGGCTTGATCTCGGAGGGCCAGTCGGTGATGAAGTAGTGGCCGCCGACGTCGTCGCCGAGCGCCTTCTCGGCCTCCGTGGGCAGGTCGTCGCCCCACACCAACTGCTCGTCGAGTTCGCCCGTCGCGTTGATCCGCTCGATGGCCTCCTCGTAGGTGAGTCGGGGGAAGTCGGCGTCCGGAACCTCGAAGTCGTCGTAGCCGAGGAGTTCGAGCTTCTCGGCGCAGTTCTCGGCGACGCCCTCGTAGGCCGCCTTGAGCGTCCCTTCACACACGTCCATCGCCTCGTGGTGGTCGACGAAGGCCGACTCGAAGTCGATCATCGTCGCCTCGTTGAGGTGGCGGGGCGTGTTGTGCTCCTCCGCGCGGAAGATGGGGCCGATTTCGAAGACCCGCTCCAGCCCGCTGCCGACCATCAGCTGTTTGAACAGCTGTGGCGACTGGTTCATGAACGCCTCCTTGCCGAAGTAGGTGATCGGGAAGAGTTCGGTGCCGCCCTCCGTCCCCGTGGCGACGATTTTCGGCGTGTTGATCTCCGTCGAGCCGACCGAGCGGAAGTACTCCCGGACCGAGCGCAGAATCTCGCTCCGAATCTCGAAGATGGCCTTCACTTCGGGCTTGCGGAGGTCGAGGGTTCGGTTGTCGAGCCGGGTCGGGAGTTCGGCGTCGACTTTCCCCGAGGGGTCGAGCGGGAGTTCGGGGTCTGCCTCCGCCAGCACGTCGACCGAGTCGGGCACCATCTCCAGCCCCGTCGGGGCGCGTGGCTCCTCCTCGACGGCGCCGGTGACGGCGACGACGCTCTCGCGGTGGACGCCCAGCCCCGTCTCGACGAGGTCCTCGTCCATCTCGTCTTTCTCGAATTTGATCTGAAGTTTGCCGGTCTTGTCCCGGAGAATCAGGAAGGCGATGCCGCCGAGGTCCCGGATCTCGTGGACCCAGCCGGCGACCGTCGCCGTCTCGCCGGCGACGACGTCGGCCGTGTGGGTTCGGTGTTCCATACCCGTTGGTATGTATCGCGCGTCTTAAACGCGCCCGTTTCCGATCAGATGCGGTACTCCCCGATCACGTCCTCGTCGAGGTGGACGCCCAGTCCCGGTTCGTCGGGCAGGGCGATCCGGCCGTCGTCGATTTCGGGCGGCGTCTCGAACAGCGGCTCGTACACCTCGAACTCCGTGGGGTCGAACTCCAACCACTCGCAGGCGGGCGACGCCGCCATGACGTGCATCGTCGCCGCGAGGCCGATGCCAGTGGTGAAACAGTGGGGAGAACAGACCGTGTTGTACGTCTCCGCGAGCGCACAGATTTTCTTCGCCTCGGTGATCCCGCCACAGCGCATCACGTCCGGCATCGCGTAGTCCACGGCGTCCGCCTCGAACAGGTCGTGAAAGCCCCACTTCGTGTACTCGTTCTCCCCGGACGCGATGGGAACGGAGAGTTCCTCGCGCAGGGCGGCGAGGCCGTCCACGTCGTACGGGCTGAGCGGTTCCTCGTACCAGTACACGTCGTACTCCTCCAGCATCCGCCCGACGCGACGGGCGTCGGGCCGGTCGTAGCCACAGTTCATGTCGACCATCAGTGCCGCGTCGCCGATGGCGTCGCGCATCGCCGCCACCCGTTCCTCGTCGGCGTCGATGCCGCGGCCGAGGTGGGTCTTCACGCCCGCGAATCCACGGTCGACGTACGAGCCGGCGCGCTCGGCCATCGTCGCCGGATCCTGCCAGAACAGATCGCTCGCGTACGGCTTCAGCGACCCCGCCATCGGCCCGCCGAGCAGGCGGTAGACGGGGACGCCGTGGTGTTTACCCGCGATGTCCCAGAGCGCGATGTCGACGCCGCTGGCCGCCGAGAGGCCCTGTCCCTTCCGATCCTTGTACACCATGTCGGTCACCATCGCCGCCCAGTGCCGCTCGATGTCGAGGGGGTCCTCGCCGATCAGCAAGGGGGCGTACTTCTCCTCGACGATGCGCTCGATGATGTACGATTCGGGGCCGACGCCCTCGCCGATGCCCGTGACCCCCGCGTCCGTCTCGACGACGACGAACGCCGCTCCGCGGGCGGACATCGAGCGGTCACGGGAGACACCAAGCGGTCGGTCCAGCGGTACCTCGATCCGTTCGACGCGTACGTCGGTTATCTCCATCGTCGGCGCTTCGGCGGGCGACGAGAAAAACCCCGGTGGCGGGCGGACCGCGGAGTTCCGGAGGGAGGAAAAACAGCAACAGCTACTTGACGCTCGTTCGAGAGTAGAACGTACGAACGCGGTCCGTTCGGTCCACGGCGGAACGCCCAACCGGTTCGCCGCCGGCCGTGACGCGCTTCGCGTGACGGTCCACGGAGGCCTGCGTTCAGTGGGAGAGAAATCACGGCAATGACAGAGGAAGCGGACGAGTCGCTGAACGAACTGTTCGAGATCCTCAGCCACGAGTACCGTCGATACATCCTGTGGGTCCTCGCCAACCCGGACCGACGGACCGAGGGCGGACTCGGGACGATCCTCAGCATCGAGGACGACGAGGAACCGGACATCCTCGAACTCGAACTCCGCCACAACCACCTCCCCAAACTGGACGATTGCGGCCTCGTCGACTGGGATCCGTCGACGGAGACGCTCACGCGCGGGCCGCGGTTCGCGGAGATCGAACCCTTCCTCGACGTCGTCGACGAGGACCGAGACGACGTCTTCTGATAGGGGGTATCGTAACTGTCCATAGATTCTCGCCGGACCGTCCCGGCGAGAATCTCTGATGACTTCCGAGACTCCCTACGAGCGAAGTCGCGCCCGACCGCGGCGTGTGGGCACGCCACGAGCGGTTACCTGCCGTGCCGCGGCCACGCCTCGGAATGACCGACTTCGACTCGACGCTCCGCCGGTCGCTCGGAACGGATCGCTGGGCACACCGTCCCCGTCGACGCACCGCCCGTCGAAACCATGCCGTTCGTGGTTTCCGGCGTTCTCCTCGCCGGGGACGCCGTACGACTCACTCGCCGGCGTGCGCGTCGTTTACGCCTTCGACCGTCTCGCGGACGGCCGCACAGCCCTCGTCGTGGAGCAAGTCGCCGACGACCACCACGTCGGCGTACTGCCCCATCCGGTGGGCGGTGTCGTAGTCGCCGACGCCGCCGCCGTAAAAGAGCGTGGACTCGTCGAGGGCGTCGGCTGCGGCCTGCACCGTCTCCGGGTCGCCGAGCGTCCCCGAGTACTCGATGTAGATGATCTCCTGCCCGAACAGTTTCTCCGCGACGGCGGCGTAAGCGGCCACGTCGTCCGGCGACTGATCGCAGTTCGCGTCGGTGTACTCCGCCACTGACGAGTCCGGATTGAGCACGATGTACGCCTCGGTGTGTGTGCGACTCCAGTCGAGGCCGTTCTCGATGCGCACCCACTCCTTGTGTGCGCCGGTGACCCAGAAACTGTCGCCGGCGTTGAACACCGTCGGGATCAGGTAGCCGTCGAGGGCGTCGTCGTCGATGACGACCGCCGGGTTCGACGGCTCCTGGTACAGCGGGACGCCGTACTTGCTGCAGGCTTCGACGACCGTCTCCATTTTCTCTCGGGTCATCCCGGTCGTCCCCCCGATTTCGATAGCGTCGGTCCCGGTGGCACAGACGTCCTCGAAGGTCTCGCCGTCCACGAGTTCCTTGTCGGGGTCAACCTTGAGGACGTGATTCCAGTCGTCCCACGGAGCGGTCATTGAGACACTTTACTCCCCGGCGTTGATAAAAAGGGTCCGACTCGCGGCCATCCCGTCCTGTACGTCAGGCTGGTGTCTCGCCGCACGGAGGGGGGGAGCCGCCGACTCAGTCCGCATCGGCCTGCCAGTTCCGTACCGTATCCGGACCGACGCCGTCGATTTCGTCCGCGAGCGAGTCGGGTTCGGCCGACTTCAACCCGGCCACGTCCTCGACACCCGCATCCTTCAGTTTCGCCGCCGTCTTCTCGCCGATGCCCTCGATGGCCTCCAGTTCCGTCCCCGCCTGTCGGGCCTGGTACTCGCGGTAGTTACAGATCGGACAGCCCAACTCCCACGGCTCGCGGTCCTCCTCGTAGGTGATTCGGATGCCGGGCAGACCGTGTTCCTCGCACGTCTCGTCGGTGAGTTCGGCCTCGCCCCGGCGGGGCATGGGGAGCGAGTAGTCACAGTCGGGATAGCGCGTACAGCCGACGAGCCGACCGCCCGAGCGAAGCCGTTTGATCGCGAGTTCGCCACCCGCCTCGTCCCCACACTCGGGGCAGGCACCGACGATCAGGTCGGGTTCCTCCTCCGCGGCCTCGGCCGCACATAGCGGACAGCCGTGGACGAACGTCTTGCGGCCGGCGAGCATCTTCACGTCCGCGAGGCCGTGGTCCGGACACGTCTCGTCCAGCAGGATCGGCTTGCCGGTCGAGGGGAGCGGCAGGGTAAACTCGCAGTCCGGGTAGCCGTCACAACCGATGAAGTAGGAGCCGTGGCGACTCCGCCGGATCACCAAGTCGTGATCCGATTCGGGACACGGCCCCACGGTCTTGTCGGCCTTCAGCGAGTCGCGGAGGTGGTCGCCCAGTTCCTCCCGCGACTCGGTGAGGCGCTCGAACACGCGTTCGAGCATCTCGCGGGACTCGTCGGTCACGTCCTCCAGTGTCGCCTCACCGCGGGCGATGGCCTGCATGTCCGCCTCCAACTGCGCGGTCATCTCCTCGCTGACGATGAGGTCCGCGAACTCCTCGGACGCCTCGACGACGCCGCGGGCGAGACGGGTCGGCCGCGGCGGGTCGCCCTCGATGTAGCCCCGGTCGTAGAGCTTCTGAATCACGTCGTGGCGGGTCGCCTTCGTCCCGATGCCCATCTTCTCCATCGTCTCGATGAGGCGGGACTGGCCGTACCGGCGGGGCGGCTGGGTCTGTTTGGCCTCCAGTCGCGTCTCGGTCACGGCGAGTTCCTCGCCCTCCGTCACGTCGGGGACGTAGTTCTCGCTCGTCGAGCGGTAGGGGTAGACGGCGTGGTAACCCGGATCGACCAGCCGTTTGCCGTTCGCCTTGAGCGAGGGGTCCAGTTCCTCGCCACGGACCGTCGCCACGACGCGCAGGTGTTCCCACGTCGCCGCGTCGGCGACGGTGGCGAGGAAGCGCCGCACGACGAGTTCGTACACTTCCCACTCGTCCTCGGAGAGATCGGAGGGCGACGGGAGTTCGTCGGTCGGGTGGATCGGCGGGTGGTCGGTCGTCTCCTCGTCGCCGGCGGTCGGCGTAATGTCGTCGGCGTCGAGGAGGGAGGCGGCGTCGTCGCCGAAGCGGGGGCCGGCCGCGAGGGCGTCGAGCAGGTCCCGCGGCTCAAGATCCTCGGGGTAGACCGTGTTGTCCGTTCGGGGGTAGGTGATGTAGCCCGCGGTGTAGAGGTCCTCCGCGATGCTCATGGCGCGCTGGGCGGAGTAGCCAACCCCGCTCGCGGCGCGGATGAACTGCGTCGTGTTGAACGGCGCTGGCGGGTCGTCGGTGCGGGTACGCCGGCGCACCTCCTCGACCGTCGCGGACGACGCCGCGGAGAGAACGTCGTAGACGGCCTCGGCCGTCGCCTCGTCCCAGACGCGGTCCGCCTCCGTGTCGTCCTCGTCGAGGTAGAAGTAGCCCGCCTCGAACGTCTCGTCGTCTTTCGTGAGGTCGGCGAACAGTTCCCAGTAGTCCTCGGGGTCGAACGCGTCGATTTCGCGCTCGCGGTCGACGATCAGCTTCAGCGTCGGTCCCTGCACCCGGCCGACGGAGATGAAGTCGTCGCCGAGTTGGCGGGCCGAGAGGGAGAGAAAGCGGGTGAGCGACGCGCCCCACATCAGGTCGACGATCTGTCGTGCCTCGCCCGCGGCAGCGAGGTCGAAGTCGAGGTCGTCGGGGTCGGCGAAGGCCTCCGTCACCTCGCGGTCGGTGATCGAGGAGAAGCGCACGCGGTCGATGGGCGCCTCCTCGTTCACCTCGCGGACGAGTTCGTACGCCTCCTTGCCGATCAACTCCCCCTCGCGGTCGTAGTCGGTGGCGATGTGGACGTGCGAGGCGTTGCGCGCCAGTCGCCGAAGCGCGGCGACGATGTTCTCCTGCGTCGGCCGTTTCTCCACCTCGGCGGTGACGAGTTCGACGGGTTCCACGTCCCGCCAGTCGCTGTACTCGGGCGGGAAGTCGACGCCGACGACGTGGCCCGAGAGCCCGATACACCGTTTGCCGCCCCACTTGTAGACGTTGACGCCGTTGACGCGGTCGCTCTCCGCGCTCCCGCCGCTCAGAATGTCGGCGATCCGGCGGGCGGCGTTGTCCTTCTC
>Ga0102935_1000098_pt1 | contig 27716 bp, 21 predicted proteins | sample SalPonR2_A_D2_MG_FD_78508 | JGI IMG/M metagenome (GOLD analysis project Ga0102935, IMG submission 78508) | Salt pond soil microbial communities from South San Francisco under conditions of wetland restoration - Salt Pond MetaG R2_A_D2_MG | ecosystem: Environmental > Aquatic > Marine > Intertidal... | reverse complement strand
TGACGACGAAGTTGTGGAGCGACCAGACGATCTCCCGGACGATGTTCCGTCGAAGGCCACAATCACAACCAAGAAAATCAACGACAACCGCTACTACTACTGGCAATGGAGAGAGGGAGACAAGGTCAAATCCAAATATAAAGGGCCAGTCAATTCTAACGATTGACCTCCACTCGGGAAACGAGCCACTAGAATATATCGGAGAAACACACCTCTTCTATCGATGTGTTCGCTCTCTCAAGTGAGAGGGTGTGTGGACTACCCCACCCTACCGCTCGCTTATTGAAGAAGGGGCCTTAGTGCCTCAATTCAGGTAATCCACACACAGTGGTAGAGTTTCTGTCGCAAACCGACTGTTCCCGAGAATCGTTCCAGAACTAGACGTAATTCACGCCATCTATTTAACCAACAAAACGATACCTCCAGTAAATTGTTGGATAATAAGGACTCTCGGGACTGAGTGGAATACGACATCGGATCTCGTTCCGGTTCGAAATTTTTGGTCTGATATCTGATTGTGTGAGTCCATTATTCTATTCGTTTTACACAATTAGACAATTGATAATAATATGAATGTTTCCTATTGCGGAGGTTTAATATAGGATTGCAATTATTTATTGTTCGTGAAATCAGTTATCAAAACCGAAGGGTCACCAGACCCTGCTGGTGCATATAGCCAAGGTATTGTGTGTGAAGACTTCGTATTCACAGCGGGTCAAATCCCCACCAAGCCCTCGGGTGAAACATTGAAGGGTCAGCCAATCGAGGCGCAGACAAGACAATGTCTACAGAATATTGAGGAGATTATTACCGAAGTGGGATTAGAACTCGATGATATTGTCAAAGTGACAGTTTTTCTCAATGACATTGAGAACTTGGGGGCGATGGATGAGATTTATGCAGAATATTTTGATGAGGACCCTCCAGCGAGAAGTGCGATTGCTGTCTCTGGTATTGCCAAAAATGTGGATATCGAAATCGAAGCAATTGCTGTGAGAGACGAATAGAGCGGTTCTGGTACTACAGTTTTCATCATGGATTACCAAACGCCGCAATTTTACATCGTAATGCAGTATGCCGCGGCGGCAGATGGGGACGTTATCGACATGGTCAGTGGAAATCCTGATTGGGAACCGCCAGAAGCGATTCGGGAAGGATTACGTGCGTACGCAGATGGTAGTCCAGAAACTTTCCAATACCCGCCCAGCGACGGGTTAGTCGATCTCAAGAAGGAGTTCTCTGGGCGTCAAAATGTAGATCCGAACCGCCTCATCGTAACTAACGGTACCGGTGAAGCCAATTATCTTGCCATGGCTTGTGGCCTTACAGCTCCCCGTGGCGATGATGTTATTCTCATAGATCCGGTTTACCCCTACTATCTCGGGAAGAGTTCGCTGCTAGGTGGGAATCCCGTACTCGTTGAAGCTAACCATGACGGTAGTCTTGATCTTGAGGCAACGTGTGATGCAATTACCGATGACACAGCGGTCGTCATGCTCAATACTCCGAATAATCCGACAGGTGCGATTTACGATCTCAATGCTATCGCAGAAATCAGTGAAACGGCTGCTGCTCACGACGCACTCGTTGTGGTTGACGAGGTATATGATCAATTTGATTTCACTGGTAATTTTGAAAGTGCGTTGACGCTTGAGGCTGACAATATCATCGTAACTGGCGGTGTCTCAAAATCGATGGCGATTACCGGATTCCGTGTTGGGTACGCAGTTTTTCCACCAGATCTCGTTGATGCCGCAAAAACGAGACATATGCTGGTCAACGTTACAACGAGCCGTCCTGCCCAGCGGGCTGTTGTCGATGCCTATAGAGCGACTGACAGCGAGTATTATGCCGGGGTCTGTGAGCGCCTCGAATCGCGGATCGAGCGGTTCACAGAGTCTCTCGATGCAGTGGGGGCGGATTACACATTCCCTGATGGCGGATTTTACGTTCTAGCTCGCTTTGATGGATTTGCTGGCACGATGGAGAACGTCAAAATTCTCATTGACGAGGCTGGCGTCGCCGGGATGCCCGGTGCAAGCTTTGGAACTGCCCGCGAGGAATGGATACGGTTTGCGCTTGTGACTCCTCGAGTTGGAGCTGCCACGCAGCGTCTCACCGACTACTTCTCTGAATGAATATGAGGGTATTGGATACAATATCAAGAGAATTAAATAGATATACCAATAGATTCTATTGAGATAAACGAATAAGACTCATTATGGATGAACACCCAAAGAAAATTAGCAATCTAACTTGGGAAGAGTTTGAGACCCAAACAGACTCATCAATTGTATTCTATCCGGTGGGTAGCATCGAACAACATGGACCACATCTCCCACTTCGGACCGATTCTATTATCGCCGAGGAGTTTGCGACAAGGGTGGCCGATCAGGTTGATGGGCTTGTCGCTCCGTCGTTTCAGTATGGATATCGATCACAACCCAAAACAGGTGGAGGCGAAGATTTTCCGGGTACAGTGGGACTTAGAGGAGAAACAATCCAGCATTTAATCCGAGATACTATCAGTGGTCTCGGTGATGATGGCGTTGAACGAATCGTCTTTGTCCCAGGCCACGGTGAAAACGAATACCCGATTCGAGAAGGTATTGATTTGTATTTGGAGGATGGTGGAGCAACCGAATTCATGATCGCTCCGTGGTGGGAGCTGTTGTCGGATGAAGTCAGAGAAAGCGTGTTTTCGGATGTCGATGGTGGATTCCCGGGATGGCCTGCTGAACACGCTGGTGTGATTGAAACATCCTTGCTGATGTATTTCCGACCGGAATTGGTGCGAACGGAGCGGATCAGTGATGATCAGGCTAATCGCTCACCTGCCTATTCAATGAAACCAGCCCCTGCTGATTTTATTCCGGATTCGGGGTCGTTCTACAAGGCTTCTCATGCATCCGCTGAGATTGGAGAACGTGTCTCAAACGATGTCCTTGATGCGTTCGTTGACGGCATCGAAAACGAATGGTCAGTATTATAATGAATTAAATATTCTGTTGGTTATCATATTATATTCTCCTGAACGGTGACTGTTACGGAGAATCAAGGAGAAAGCCCCGCCTTTCAGGGCGGGGAGGATGTCAACTTAGCTCACGTTTAAATCGTACTTCTCTTGGACCATCATTTAGATTAACGGTCGTTTCTTTAGGTTTTGTTCTGGATACAACTTTTCCTCGGCTTATCACGAGTTCTCGCTCTGCCCGTGTGCGTATTGCCTCATGAACGTTCGTCGCGTTGTGAACTATTAGGGATCCCTCACAGCCGGGATCCAACCCATAGTCTGCTGCGTTCTTACCAAAAATCATTGCATTATATTTTGTTAACATATTCCAGATAGTTTGCGCCTCACTACGGCTATTCATGTGTGCATAGTGGGCTAACACGTAGGCCGCATCAATCGGATCTCCTGTACCGTATTCGTAAATCGTATCCATAACAGAATCGTGGCCTATTCCAACAGTCACTCCAGCTTCCAAGAGTTCGTCGATTCGGGTGTGACCACGCCGTTTGGGATAATCGTCATGTGCTCCTTGGAGTACGGCATTGTCTAATGGGTTCGTTATCACATTGACGTCTGCTTCTGAGAGACGGGCGATAACCTTGTTTGCGTATGCATTTGGATATGAATGCATCGCAGTGCTGTGACTCGCCGTTACTTGCTGTGAGAGTTCTCGTTTGCATGCCTCACCGGCGAGAACCTCGGTGAAGCGTGATCCCGAATCATCAATTTCATCGATGTGTAAGTCAACTCCAACATTATGTTTCTCGGCAATGTCCATGGCTGTCTTGACCGATTCGACGCCATCTTCATTCGTTAATTCGAAATGAGGAATTGCACCGACCTGATCTGCGCCTCTCTCGAGTGCCTCGTTGATTTTCCCAATATTCTCTTTGTTAGTGTACATTCCATCGACTGGAAAGGCAACAACCTGAAGCTCTATAATATCCGCTAACTCCCTTTTGAGTTCCAAAATGGCAATTATTGAGGTGAGCTTTGGTTCAGTGACATCAACGTGGGTTCGAATCCGAGTTACGCCGTTTGCAACGTACCACTTAATCGTTCGATGCGCTCGCTGTTTTATTGTCTTCTTTGATGCATTCGATTTGTACTCGCTCAGTAGCTTTATTCCGGATAGTAAACTACCATCATCGTTCCATCCGGGGTCACCGGCGCTTAATGATTGTCCGAGATGGCAGTGTGGTTCAGTAAATGTAGGTGTGACTAACTTGCCGTCTGCATCGTAGACAAACTCGGCTTCAGTGTCGACGCTCCCTGCCTCTGTTTTATCAGTTATTTGTTTGTTTGAAATGACTATATCGCATTTTTGTCTTTTGGAACCTTGCAACTTTGCATTTTTTATAACTATATCTTCCATCAAATAGTGGGATAACTTGTACGATATTATAGCCATCGATCAAGATATTAGAAAATATCACACTTAGAGGTTCTCTAGGTGGGAATGGCTGATTCCCTTGATTTTTGTTGAATTTGTGTCATTCACCCTCTCGAATATAGTTTTTGGCCAACTCCTGTGGTGCAACGAGATCTGTATTCGTCCCAACACTGAAGAAGACAAGCATCGCTATTGTAACCACAAAGGGGTAAGTCGAGATGATTATTGGATCGAACAAGAACTCGTAGGTGCCACTTAGGGCATCCGAGAGCGGCAGGCTCTGGTAATTGAATCCTTGCAGACCGAATTGTAACGAATACGTAAACCCGAATGCGAAGGCACCAATGATGGCCTTCAGTGGGTCCCATCGGGCAACAATGACGATTGCAATTGCAATCCAGCCGCGACTATCGATAAGATTGGCCGTCCAATATCCTGTGAATCCCAATGACAGAGCCGCGCCGGCGAGTCCGGCGAAGAGGCCTGATATGAGGACCGTAAGGTATCGGATCTTAATTGGGTCAATCCCCATCGTATCTGCTGCTTTGGACTCGTTGCCTGCTGCCGTGATTTTCAGTCCAAGTTTTGTCCGAAAGAGGACGTACCAACTAATTGGGACCAAGATGAGGGCCAAATAGTCCAGCGGTGTATTCATGAATAATAGCTCTCCGACGTAGGGAATCGAAGCGAGGAAGTCACCAATCAGTGGGAGTTTTGTCTGACTGAATGTCGATATGGTTTCCCCTGACCAGTTATTGCCGTAGAAGTTAGCAACTGCGACGCCGAGAAGTGCAATCATTACTCCCGACACGACCTGATCCGACTTCAAGCTGATCGTGAGGACTGCGAAGACAAGTGCGCCGACGCCTGCGACCACCACGGACATAAGGACTCCAGCCCACAAGCCACCACCTGATAATACTACGATGATCGCAGCCAACGCACCGATTGACATCAGCCCTTCTATGCCGAGATTTAGCACTCCGGATCGCTCGCTGAAGATTTCTCCTAAGCATGCCAACAATAGTGGTGTCGTAGCAGGTACTGCCAGTTCTAACAACGAAATGAATTGACTCATACGGAACTCACCTCTTTTTCCTCTGCTGAAGTCTGTTTCTCCACGTTGACTTTGTAGTTGACAATACCCTCTCCGACCAAGAAGAATAATATTACTGTTGCCTCGAAGACGGCTATTACAGCTGTTGGCACCGGTAGGAGAAGCTCAATCCGTGATCCCCAGATGTATACAAACGCGAATAGGAACGTCGCACCGAGAACCCGATATATGTTCTTCCGACCAATGATCGCGATTGCTACGGCGGTGAATCCGTAACCGGGTGAGAAGTCTGGGAGTAGCCGACCATGGAGGCCGACGACTTCGGATGCACCGGCGATCCCTGACAAGAGCCCGCCGATAAGAAATGTCCCAATAATAATCTTATTACGATTAATGCCAGATCGCACTGCAGCAGTAGGATTATCACCAAACATATCTATTTCGTAGCCGAACGCTGTCCTTCTGAATAAGAAATATGACAACACAAATCCCAGAATTGCAATTGCTAGTCCAATATGGATCCCGCCGCCAATAGTCGGCGAAACAGCATTTGCGGGCAATGCTTCACCTGTCAGTGTGCCACCCTCACCACGCATGACCGTGACTGCGTAGTTGTTGAGTCGGACGAACATGAACGACAGTAGCAATGTGGTAAGGATTTCATTGATATCCCAGTAGGCTCGAAGGACCCCCGGGATCGCAAGAATGACCATTCCAGCTACTGCTCCACCAAGTAACGCCATTAAGAGCGATAGCCGACCAAAGCTTGGTGTCGCAAGTCCTATCGCAGCAGCCGCTATTCCACCGCCGTATATGCCTGCGCCACCAGCAACATTGTACAAGCCCGCTCGTAGTGGAATGTAGACTGCAAGTCCAACTAATAGTAGCGGGATCATCCGTACGATGAGCCCCGAGAACCCGGATGGAGATAACGCGTAACTAAAGCCTAATTGATACGCTTCAATTGGACTCACACCGTATGACGAAATGGCGATTCCGATGAGAATAAACGATGATACTACAGCACCAAGAATCACGCCGATGTTGATGTATTTACTCTCTTCTTCTCGCTTCCGAATTCGAAGATCAAAATCCCCTAGTTTGATCGATTTCATACTTTCGGCTTCACCTCTTTTGGTGTCTCCGAAACAGTCTCTCCGGCCATATATCGACCCACGGTGTTGCGGTCGCATTCGTCAGCTGGACTTTCATACACGATTTCTCCATCGTGCATTACTAAAATCCGATCAGACATTTGGAATATTTCGTCAAGATCCTCTGAGATCAATACAATGCCGACGTTTTCTCTTCGTTTCTGTAATATTAGTTGTCTTATCTGCTCGATCGCCCCGACATCAACACCTCGTGTGGGTTGATTAGCAATGAGCAGTTTCGGATCATTATCCAACTCTCTGCCGCAAATTAGTTTTTGTAGGTTCCCCCCTGAGAGGTCAGCCGCTTTTGTGTGAATGCCTGGCGTTCGAACGTCGTAATCCTCTACCAGTTGTTCACTGTATGCCTCTACTTCATCCCAGTCAATTTTCAGTCCATTGGTGAACCTAGATTGGTGTCCTAGAATGGAATTTTGAACGATATCTTGTTCAGGAACGGATCCAAATTTGTTCCGGTCTTCGGGGATTAGAGAGATACCGTTTTGTAAGAACTCCAATCTGGATTTATGTTCGATAGGCTCCGACTCGAAGTATATTTTTCCGGCTTCAAGTTCTCTGATCCCAGCGAGACACTCAGCGAGCTGACTCTGTCCATTACCGCTAACACCTGCGATACCAACAATCTCACCTTTATTTATCTGTATGTTTATATCTTTGAGTGCTAGATTTCCTCGATCATTTTTCGCAGAGAGGTCGACGGTCATCATTACTGATTCATCCGTATTTGCCCCAACCTCTTCACGGTCTACATCAAGAATTACTTCTTTTCCGACCATCATTTCTGCTAAGTCCGCTTCCGTCGCTTGTGTCGGGTCAACGCTATCGATAACCTTTCCATCGCGAATTACTGTAGTTCTATCTGCATGCTGTATCACTTCCTCTAACCGGTGTGTAATGAACACGATAGCAACGCCATCTTTTTTGATATCTTTGATTAACTCAAAGAGATTCTGGCTTTCTTGGGGAGTCAAAACTGCTGTCGGTTCGTCTAAAACCAAGATCCGTGAATCCTTGTACAATGCCTTCAGGATCTCGACTTTCTGCTGTTGTCCAACATCAAGCTCCCAGATATGATCATCTAAGTCAACGTCCATATCATACTTGCTGGCAAGTTGATTCAACTCGGTTCTCAATTCATCAGATCCATAGTTCAAGTTTGAGAGGATAGGATCTAGCGAAAATGTGTCTGCTATCTTATCTAGGGTAGGGTTTTCAAATGATGTAGGTTGATCAACGCTCAACGCGATATTCTCAAGCACAGTCAGTTTATCAACGAGCATGAAATGTTGATACACCATTGCGATCCCCAACTCTTCAGCAGTGTTTGGAGCATCGATGTTCACCTCCTCACCATGGATGAAAATCTTACCTTCATCTTGCGAATGAATACCGCTCAGGACTTTCATCAACGTGCTTTTTCCCGCACCATTTTCACCCAGCAACGCGTGTAACTCCCCCGGCTCTACCTTGAGGTCAATTGAATCATTGGCCACGACACCTGGAAATCTCTTCGTGATATTTCTCATTTCCAGTGCGTATTCTTGTTTCTTACTACGCATCGTCTAATTGCCCATCGTGCGTCCATATAAGAGTTGCTTCACAGAACTATTACCAACTCTTATCTCTTAATATTATAAAAACAAACACTCATAACATTCTTCCTTTCGCCACCACTTGTATCTGAACATATGGCTGTTTTCGTAATATTTGTTTTTATCTATAGTGTTATCTAACAGAAAAGCTAATTGAACGTTGTGCCTAATCACATAGTAACAAACGCATGTCTGGTTACACGAACCGGTGAGCAAAAAGAACCAGTAGATATCGAGATTACAGACGGGACAATCGATCGAATCGTTCCTGCTGGGCAAGGTACGCCTGATGATTTTGATCCAGATCAGCGATTCGATGCTGATGAACGGCTTGTCAGCCCCACATTAGTTGAACCACATACACACTTCTTTTCGAGTTTGGCTGCAGGCATCCCTCGTTGGAATGAAACCGGGACACTCGAAGAGGGATGGCGGCTCTGGAATGAAACGAAAGACGGCCTCACAAAGCAAAATTACAAAAATCGTGCCAAAAAAGTCGCCAGATGGTTTGCAGCTAATGGCATCACTCGCGTTCGGACGCATTTAGACGTTAATTCCGATGAACGGTCCTCGATTGGGCTTGAAGCACTGCTTGAGGTTAGAGAAGAGCTGGCAGGCTTCGTCGACATCCAAATCGTAGCGTTCCCGATGGGCTGTCTCCACACCGGTGGTGAGGCTAAATTACAGCGGTTCGAGGACGCGATGGAGGCTGGGGTCGATGTTGTTGGTGGGATTCCTCACCGTGAGCATATCACTGAGGATGGTAACCAACACGTCCGAACGGTCCTTGATATGGCCGAAAAATACGATGCACAAGCTGATCTCCACATTGACGAGACAGACGATCCTCAATCTCGGTTTACTGGGGTGTTGGCAAGTGAAACACTCAAACGAGGCCTGGGTGGACGAGTAACGGCAAGTCACGCTACGGCATTGCATTCATATTCGAACGCGTATGCTGATAAGCTCGTCCGGCTTCTTGGGGAGAGTGGTGTACATGTCGTCACTAATCCGATGTCTAATGCATCGCTGCAGGGACGCTACGATGATTTCCCGAAACGTCGTGGTCATACACGGATTCGAGCCCTCCGTGAGAACGGTGTCACTGTCGCTATGGGCCAAGACAATGTGGTCGATCATTTCCATAGCTACGGTGACGGTGATCCGTTAAAAGCAGCGTTTGTCTTAGTTCACCTCGCGCATATGAATGGTCATGAGGATACTGCTCAACTCTGGAATATGCTATTGGAAGGAAACGCGACGGTATACGGCGTCGATGACTACGGATTGGAGGAGGGCAATGAGGGATCACTTGTCGTCTATGATACGAAGGATCGATTCGACGCGCTCCGAACTCAACCAGTTAGACCGCTTGTCCTTCGAGATGGCAAGCCTATCGCTGAAGCCTCTCAAACCAATGTTGTCTATGATGGGCAGAGTGAAACGACCGTGAACTTCGATCGGTGAGACTGACTGTCTGGATTTATTTTGATCGGTGCTACTTTTCGAGTGGTCATTAGTCAAGCAACGATGGACCTGCCCCTCGTTTCTCGAGAGACAAGATCCCGTCAACTGGTATTTCCGCCCGGCACTCGTTAGGTGAAGTCGACTTGTGTCTCCGTGTCGAATAATGATACTGTGGGTTCTGTCGGAGTTGCCTCTGAGACTACTTCGCCTCGGCTTACAACGAGTTGTCGTTTCGACCGTGTTCGAATCGCTTCATGCGGGCTTGTCGCGTTGTGAACAATAACTGAGCCCTCATTCCCTTCGGACAGACCGTATTCATCTGAATCCTTGCCAAAGACACGGGCATTAGCGTCAGTAAGCATATTCCAGAGCGTTTCGACATCATCATGGCCGTTCATGTGGGCGTAATGGGCCAACACATACGCCGCATCAAGGGGATCAGCCATTCCATACTCGTAGACAACGTCCATAACAGAATCGTGTCCTAACCCAACAGTCACACCAGCTTCTTGGAGTTCATCGACGCGTGTGTGCCCACGTCTACGGGGGTAGTCATCGTGGGCACCTTGGAGAACAGAGTTGTCTAAGGGGTTTGTAATAACATTCACACCCGCTTCAGCAAGATATGAGATTAACTTGTTCGCATAGGCGTTTGGATACGAGTGTAATGCAGTGCTGTGACTTGCCGTTACGGGCCCGGAGAAATCACGTTTGAGTGTCTCACTCGCGAGAACTTCGGTGAATCTCGACCCCGGATCGTCGATTTCGTCAATGTGGAGATCTGCTCCAACATCATATTCTTCGGCCATATCCATTGCCATCTTTACTGATTCCACACCGTCCTCGTTTGTGTATTCGAAGTGCGGTATCGCTCCTACATGATCGGCACCCATTTTCACGACCTCTTCCATCCGATCGTGATTATCTAAATTAGTCAGAATGCCAGCTTGTGGGAACGCTACTACCTGTATTTCAATCGTCTCCTCCAGCTCTTCTTTCAGCTCGAGGATCGCCTCCGCACAGATCAGTTCGGTTTCACTCACATCAACATGCGTTCGGATCCGAGTGACCCCATTGGCGACGAACCATTTGATGGTTTTGCGTGCGCGCTTCTTTACCTCACTCTTCGAAACATCTTGTTTGTACTCGTTCCATAGCTTAATGCCTGAAAGCAATGAGCCATCTTCGTTCCAGCCCGGCTTGCCGGCCGTTTGAGAGAGGTCAAGATGACAGTGTGGTTCGCTAAATGTTGGTGTAACGAGATTCTCGTTTGCGTCATATTCTACTTCAGCGGCGGCCTCAACGGCCCCAGGCTCCGAAACTTGGTTTATTGATCCCTTTTTTATGAAGATATCATATTTTTCTCCGCTCAAGGTCTTACCGTTTTTTATGAGTATACTACTCATGTAATTCAGTAGAACGACTGAAGCATTTATAATTTAGGTATTTCTGCGATATGAGACTACATATGCTAACTTATAATACATATGTATTGTATTAATTATACACCTGAATCACCCATTTGCCTATAGAAACCTTTACTTATTCTTCTACTAAGTTGGATTTGATGTCAGATAGGACAGAGACTGTGCCGAACAGCACGGATCGTACAACGAATACCAGAGTTAGTCGCCGTTCTTACATCGCCGCGAGTGGTGCTGCAGTCGCATCGCTTGCTGGTTGCCTTGGCGGCGGTGGCGGCGGTGGCAGTAGTGATCAGGTCACAGCTGCGTGGGTATATGATGGCGAAGCTAATGACCAAGGTTGGGTAAAAGCACATCACGAAGGTCGGAAACGAATCGACGAAGAAAATGATTGGCTGACTACTCGCTATCAGGAAAGCGTCGGTGCTTCGGAAAGTGAACGTGTGATCTCAGACTTCGCAGAAGTAAGTGATATCGTGTTCACGATTTCTGCAATATATGAGGATGCAACAGCTTCTGTGGCTGAAGAGTATCCTGATACCCGTTTTGAAAACGCATTTGGCTTGAAAACCGCGGAAAATCTCGCGCGATACACGCTAAAGACCCACGAAGCGAGATATTGCCTCGGGGTCGCAGCGGGATTACTCACTGAATCCAATCAGTTAGGATTTATTAGTGGGTTCGAGTTGCCGCAGGTGTACCGGGAAGCTAATGCGTTTGCTCTCGGGGCCCAATCAGTCAATCCTGATGCGACAGTCGATGTCAGCTTGGTGGGTTCCTTTATTGCGCCGCAGGAATGCACCTCTGTGGTAAATTCATTTGCGTCGAACGGGATCGATGTCGTAACTGCTCACATGAACACGCCAGCTACAGTTAGTGCAGCAGCTTCGAATGAGATCTGGGGAACTGGCTCATTCTACAATCAGATGGATGCTGGTGGGGATTGGTACGTCTCAGCACTACAACCAGGGTGGGGTAATTATTACGAACGCCGTGCGGAGGCTGTTCGGGATGAAACGTGGGAGTCACAGGACTTCTGGGCCGGAATGGAAGAAGGAGTCATGGGCGTCGGAGAGTTTGGACCTGAGGTGCCCCAAGACGTAATCGATGAGGCTCGTAGTGCTGAAACAGCTATTGGTGATGGAGAGTTGAATATCTGGGCAGGTAGCAAATTTGAAGGAGAAAACAACGAACCGGGGGGCTTCATCGAGACTGAAATGGGAAGCTACGTTGAGGGAGTAAGCAACTAACTTTTTTGACATTCCCCCCGGCACTGAAGCGCGAGGCTTTCTACTTAATTCTCCGCGACCCGTGAGGAATTTTGGTGTTGATTCGGCGGTAAATCGCAAATTGCTCCGTTGACGGTTTCTTCTAATTCAAGATTGACTGAATATAACATTACAAAATAAATATCTTATTAGAAAAATCATAAATAGCGTTTACACTACTGTAGTTTACTGCCCATCATGCAAAAAATATAAATAATAACACAACATCCATATACACGGTGGTGAAGTAAATGCAGAACTTCATACCACCTGTGCTTTGACAGATGTCCGTCTGTCCCTGCCGGGGGAGTTGCCTCCGGCAGCTCTCACACACTGATTCACAGCAGGCCAAATTACGGTTATACAACAGTAACTTAATGGTCTGGCATTGTATTGGATGATTTGCGGAATAATCAAACAATATGGTTACCGAAAATACAGCTGATCAGGAACAATTCATTGAACGCGCTTGCGAGTTGGCTAAAGAAGCTGCTGAAAGGGGTGATGGGCCATATGGCTCATTACTGGTAGTCGATGGAGAGATCATAATGGAAGAGCGAAATCGAGAGCAGACGGACAATGATCTCGCCCAACATCCTGAATTAACGCTTGCACGTCGAGCACACAAAGAGCTAGAACCAGATGTTAGAGCGAAGGCAGTGATGTATACTAGTACAGAACCTTGTCCGATGTGTTCAACAGGGATGGTCTACGCAGGACTTGATGGGGTTGTATACAGCACCTCCGGCAAACGTGCTTCAGAAATACGTGGCGTCGAGATTGATGGCATACCTTCGTCAGAAGTGTTTGACCGATATGATGCAGATATCGATGTCATTGGGCCTGTACTACCTGAACGTGGAGAAGAGATCCATAAGACATATTCACAGCATTGAGATCCTCTTCACGCTGAAGCTTGAGGATTCCCCTGCCTAAGGGGTGGGGAGGATGTCAAGTCACTGTCTATGCCAGCGTTTTGTATAACCTAGCCCATATTATATTAATACCTATAGTATTACAGCTGTTCAGGGTAATATTTGTGCCTTTACCCAGTGTTTTCCCTACGCTTGTCTATCTAAAACTGTGTCAGACTACATAATTACGAATGCGTGCCCAGTCACGCCTAATGGCATTCAAGAACAGGCGGTTGACATCGAAATCCGCGATGGGATCATAGATCAGATACTCCCAGCTGGAACCGCTGATCCCAGCTTTTACGAGGATGATCAGCAATTCGATGCAGCCGAGCGACTCGTTAGTCCACCATTGGTTGAACCACACACGCACTTCTTTTCGAGCTTGACTGCAGGTATTCCTCGTTGGAATGAAACCGGGACGCTCGAAGAGGGATGGCGGCTTTGGAATAAAACCAAAGACGACCTCACAAAACAAGACTACAAAAATCGAGCAAAAAAAGTCGCCAAATGGTTTGCAGCGAACGGGATTACTCGCGTTCGGACGCATTTAGACGTTAATTCCGACGAGCGTTCCTCGATTGGGCTTGAGGCACTGCTTGAGGTCAGAGAAGAGCTAGCAGGCTTCGTCGATGTCCAGATTGTGGCGTTCCCGATGGGGTGTCTTCATACTGGTGGTGAAGCCAAATTACAGCGGTTCGAGGAAGCAATGGAACGAGGGGTCGATGTTGTTGGTGGGATTCCTCACCGTGAGCATATCACTGAGGATGGTAACCAACACGTTCGGACTGTACTCGATTTAGCTGAAAAATACGATACCCAGGCTGATCTTCACATCGACGAGACAGACGATCCTCAATCTCGGTTTACCGGTGTGTTGGCCAGTGAAACACTCAAACGAGGCCTCGGTGATACCGTAACAGCCAGTCATGCGACAGCCCTCCACTCTTACTCTAATGCGTATGCAGATAAACTCGTACGGCTTCTTGGGGAGAGCGGGGTAAATATCGTTACTAACCCGATGGCTAATGCGTCACTACAGGGTCGCTATGATGATTTCCCGAAACGACGTGGCCACACACGGATTCGAGCCCTCCGTGAGAACGGTGTGACCGTCGGGATCGGCCAAGACGACATTGTTGATCATTTTCATAGTTACGGCGATGGTGATCCACTAAAAACTGCGTTTGTTTTGGTACATCTCGCGCACATGAATGGTCATGAAGATACTGCTCAACTCTGGAATATGCTTCTAAAGAGCAATGCGACGGTGTATGGCGTCGATGACTACGGATTGGAGGAGGGCAATGAGGGATCACTTGTCGTCTATGATACGAAAGATCGATTCGACGCGCTCCGAACTCAACCAGTTAGACCGCTTGTCCTTCGTGACGGGCAACCCATCGCTGAAGCCTCTCAAACTAACATCGTCTATGATGGCCGGAGTGAAACGACCGTGAACTTTGACCGATGAAATCAGTCGAGCTACTCGGTCCAATCACACAACTAGTCAAATAATATAATGATGGAAAATGTTAGAAATAACAATTAACAAAGAGACATTTACCGCGGAATTACACGACGATCAAGCCCCCCAGAGCGTTGCCGCTGTACGAGACTTTCTTCCGCTGAAATCAGATTTGATGCATGTTAGATGGAGTGGAATCGCAACGTGGATCAACATTGAGGAGATCGATCTCCCAGAGATTCCTCGTGAGAATCATACCGTTTACCCCTCGCGCGGAGAGCTTTTGCTGTATCCTGGATACCGCAATGAACAAGAAATACTCCTTCCGTGTGGCCCGACGTGTTTTCGAAGCCCCGCGGGAGAACTCGCAGGGAATCATTTCGCTACGATCGATGCCACAGCTGAGGAATTGAAATCCATCGAGGAATCAACGATCCGTGATGGTGTTCTTGATGTGAATATAACGGAGATAGATCGATGAGTGATATTGTTGTCTTCCATGACAAGATTCATGGACTGGATCCAAACGAGTATGCTGAGGTCATCCGCGAGCGTTGGCCTGAATTCAATGTAGCGGTGCCCCATACAGCGGATGCAAAACGCTGTGAGATTGAAACCGCAACCGTTGCAACGGGCTACCAGATTTCATCAGAGCTCGTTGAGGCTGCCAACAATCTCGAATTGTTTGCCTGTACGTTCGCTGGTACCGGACATCTGCCCGTGGAGATATTGAAAGAGGCTGGCGTGGAGATAACAAGTGCGTCAGGCGTCCATGGCCCAAATGTTGCTGAGCAAGTCTTCGCTTATGTGTTAGCCGATGTACGGAATCTTCGCCGTGCCTGGGAACAGAATAAACGCAGTGAGTGGAATCACTTCCAAGCTGATGAACTTCGTGGATCAACAGCTACGGTGGTGGGCATGGGGCCCATTGGTAAGCATATTATCTCCCGGTTCAATGATTTTGGTGTCGATACCATTGGGGTCCGATACACCCCAGAGAAAGGTGGAAATGCTGATACTGTTGTAGGGTTTGACGAAACAATAGATGTGGCTGCTGAAAGTGATTATCTTGTTCTTGCATGTCCATTGACTGAGACAACTAGGGGACTCATCGGTGAACATGTTTTTGCGGCCCTTTCGACAGATGCAATGATAATAAATATCGCTCGAGGGCCTGTGATCGATACAGAAGCTCTCGTTTCGGCACTGCGTAGCAATGATATTCGACGTGCTGCACTTGATGTGACTGATCCGGAACCGTTGCCAATCGGCCATCCACTCTGGAAACTCAGTAATTGCCTGATAACACCACATAATGCGGGACATACACCAGCGTACTGGGACCGATGTACCGATACTCTCGCCGATGTTGTTGAGAATACCTCGTTGGGTAAGTAGGAGGTATCGGTGTTGAACCAGCTTGCAAATGAGGAAAATGGTTGTTCACTAATTAAGAGTGTAAGTAGCCAATAAGAAGTAATATCCATACGATAGATAAAGATTAAATAATCCAGGGCCAACCATGCTCATATGCCAAACGAAGGCGGATCATGGCGAAAGCTGAAGACAGTCGATTCAGCTCTGGAGGTAATCAACGCCCTTGCGGAACTAGATGGGGCCGGCGTAACTGAACTATCATCTCACACTGGCATATCGAAAAGCTCCACGTACACACAACTCGCAACGCTTCAGGAGGCAGGGTTCCTTACAAAAGAAGACAACGAGTACAATCTATCATACCAGTTTCTGCTACTTGGAGAGTACGTACGGAACAATGCGCTCATATTCCAACACGGTCGATCGAAGGCAGAAGAATTAGCTTCTGAGACAGGTCACCATGTCCATCTGTTTGTTGAGGAGGACGGATTAGGCGTTAACGTGTACGAGGTCCGTGGGGAACTCGCTGGTGACTACGAGTATCAATCGACTAAGCTTCAACATCGAGAGCCATTACATATCACTGCCTCAGGGAAAGCGATTCTCGCTCATCTCTCAAAGGACCGTGTTGATGATATCGTTGAGGAACACGGATTGGAATCCTACACAGAAAACACCATTACCAACAAGGAGGATCTCAAATACGAACTCGAAGCTATTCAGGAGCAGGGGTTTGCTCTCAATGATGAAGAAGAAATTGAGGGATTTCGAGCCATAGCTGCTCCGATAATTACGAGTCGTCAAGGTGTTGTTGGCTCAATTAGCTTGGCGGGGCCTACAACCTACCTAAACGGCGAACAGTTCAATAAAACGCTCCCAGAACAAGTGAAGAAAATTGCCAATATGATACAGGTTGAAATTAACATGAGTCAGTGACCATCGAACTCACTATAACGGAAGGGTGACGAAAGCCTACCATCACCCCACGATATTTATTCTTACTATGAGAATTTGAATCCTAACAGAATGGCACTGAATTACTTTTTATTTATACTAAGTTTACCGTCATCTCTGGCATTAATTCAGGATTCATATATTCACTGTGAGTTAAACCGATAATTGGCGATTTATCGGCAAAATTCTTCTTACATCGGAAGCAGTGACGTGCACGATATGAGTATGCGAAACATCGTATGATAACTTGGATGCGGAAGCTCCCCGTTCACGCCAACCCCAACTTGCAATAATTTTATTCAGGCTCAATGAATGGTATGACATAAGATGTCCGATAAAAATGACTCGTTTATTTCTGAGGAAACCATTGATAGCAAAGTTGCAAATGTAATCAGCAAGTATGATCTCGACGAAGACTACGGGAAGAAGTTAGAAGACCTATGGACTGCTGAGGGTGATAAACGCGAAAGTCTTCGTACACTAGCCGCTCGATTGAATAAGCGAATCCTCGCCGGTGCCATGGGTGACGCTGGGATGACGGCTGTTGATGGCGAAGTCGCGAATTTGTATCGCCTTTTGACTGATGAGACCGTCAGCAGTGGCAATCGGACGGAAGCACGTCAACGACTGGCACAAAACGGAATAGATACTGATCAGCTCGAAAGCGACTTCGTAACGTACCAAGCGATCCGTTCGTATTTGAAAGACTATCGCAACACGGAGCATGAAACCCAGAGTTCGACTATCCGTACTGACGATGTTATTGAGACGCTTCAACGCCTCCAATCACGAGTCCGGTCGGTAAGCGAAAAGAGCCTCACTCAGCTTATAGCCGCGGACAGACTCACACTGGGAAAGTTTCGAATATTTATCGAGATCGACGTTCTCTGTGAGGATTGTGGGAAACAGTACGGCATAGTCAAGCTGCTCGAATCCGGAAGCTGCGACTGTAGTACCAATAAATAACACGCCTGAATAGAATATTATAACACGCCTATACTTGTTATTTTCAATCAGATCTCATGGATCCGTGTGAAATCAGCAGGGAGTGCTTGAGCATCCTCGGGTAGCAAGGCAATCACAAGATATGGCACAAACTCCGCGAAGTAGGATACGAGATCTGCGATCCGAGCTGAATCGATTGCCTCCAGTGAATCGAGCAACATGAATGGACTCTCTGTATGCAAATCATGTACGAGATAGCCAGCCAGCGCGAACGTCAGGCCCATGACTTCCCGCTCACTTTCCGATAGGTGATCGATTACATCTTCATAGGTTGTTCCCGATGAAGTCGTCCGAACAACATGCAGTTCAAATTTTGTCTTATCTACTTTACGCCGTCCTTCTCGCTCTGTACGCTGAACGAGCTCAACCCAGATGCGGGATATGTTGTCATATTCAAGGATATCAAGGATCTCCTCCATTCTGTCATTGAATTCTTGGACTGCATTCTGCTCTATTTGATCTATTTTGGTGCGTTGATCTTTCAGTTCAGATTTGACCTGGTCACGTCTCTCTGATAACTCAGACTCTTTGGAAAGTTCCTGCTCAATGGAGATTATGCGGTCGGTGACCGCTTCTAATTCAGACTCTAAATCATCTATTTCGAATTCAACTTGGTTAGCTTCTTTATGAAGACTGAGAATCTCTGAGAAGTCTTCAGACTCGAGTTTTTCAACTTTGGCCTCAAGCTCCTCGACCTCTGTGATGAGTTCATTACGTTGGTCTCGAAGGCTTTCCAACCGTGATTCACGACGATCTATTTCGTCTTCTATATCGGTTAAATCGTCTGCTATCCTCTCACGTTGTTGTTGGTGCTTTTGACGCGTCTCCTTTTTATCTCGTAAGCTATCGAGAGATGCTTCTATTTCATTGACATCACTCATATATTCTTTCCTGACCGTTCTGAGATTGTTCAATGTCTCCTCAATCGTCTCTTTGGTAATATCACTGCCACAGGTCCAACAGACTGTTTGATCCTGACTGACTAGTTGATCCGTGAGGTTATCAGCAGACTGCTCCGTCGTAGTGAGAGCCTCAGCAATGACTGATTGCTCGCCGGACAGCATATTCTCATTGAACTGGATGATATCTTGGAGATTACTTACCGTTGACTCGATGTTTTGTATCTTATTTCTGTGTTCGGCTATTTGTTGGTCTATTTGTTCAGCGTCTTCTACTGGGCTGTCAGGGAGTTCTTCCTGTTGTTCTGTGAGTTCTGTTCGCTCTCTTCGCAAAGATTCTAAACTTTCTTCTTGAAGATCGATATCTGACCGCACGGATTCAAGCGTCGATCGGACGCCTTCAAGATCTTCTAAATGATTATCAAGCTCTTCTTTATTGTCACGCTTTTGATCTATTGTTCCGTCGATTTCTTCGAGTTCAGATTCCAACGTGGCAAGCTTTTCTTTTTTCTCTTCGATATCGGATTCAAGCTCAGTTTTCTTCGACTCTACTGAAGGAAGCTCTTCTTTTAACCCTTTGAGATCCGCTAATTGATCCTCCACATCACTGCGTTCTTCTTTGAGTTCCTGGATTCGGTGTTTAATTGCGTCCGTATCTACCGGCCGCATGAGCAGATCGCGGAGATTCTGCCCTTGCATGACGGCCTGCCTTGCTTCATTAGACTCGAGTAAAAATGCAAATAGATCGGCAACGTCAGCATCACCAAGATATGGGTCCCCACTGAATGATGTTGTCTTATCGTTATTCTCAATTGTTCTAGTATATTCGGAATCTGAAAAAAATAGTTGAACGTTTCCTGTATCCGCATCTCCTTTGACTGCCACATCAGTACTCCCCATACCTGCCATTATGGCTCTGAGGAGCGACGTTCGATTCGTTGCATTACGCCCTGTGAGTATCGTAACACCTGGCGGAATTGATATGCTCGTATTGGTTATCCCTCCAATATTCTCGACATTAATCGATACTTCTTCTTTTTTAACTTGATCCTGTCTCATATTGAGTGGTTCGTGTACCAGGGGTAATAATGTTCCCCTTTTGAACATATTCTAATTAACTCAGAAATGAAATTAAGACATAGTACCACTTTTTGTATATTATTAGTAAGTAGATTAGTTTGATCTAGAATACATTCTACAGTTCGAAATTTTAGACAGCAGATGGTCGTAGTAAATGGTGTCTGTGCTACTTTCACACCTTCTTCTGGTGCTGTTAAACAACCCAGATCATGGTGATCTTGGACGCAAGATGTCACAACATGATAGTGCCCCGCTGACGGTGGAGCCGTTCGTGGGGTGCCGTCGATAAGCAACAAATCGAGGTAGATAGCGAGAAGCACACACTATACGACCGGATGTCCTTTCGGATGTCGGGGTGGACAGCCGCCCCGGGACCGATCGCCCGTCGGCTGACCTGGGTTGACCCGCCGTAGCGGCGTTTCGAAGACTGGTACATAGTGCGAGCGCATACCCGCATATTCAGGCGCTGGAGGAGGTCAATTCTGCTGGACGACGATAGGTATCTACCTGTCTTTGTTTGGTAGGAGTTGCACGGTCAGGTTACTAATTGACGACTGATCGACTAAGTGCCACATAGAACATAGCAAATATAGCAATTATGAAATATAGTTCTTAGTTAAATATAAAATATATGTACTTAATGAGTAAATTTAATACGATCACGCATTCAAAACCGACGAAACTTGGATGGTCTCTTATCATTTGGTTATCAAAAACCGATCCACAACAGAGACATGAGAAACGCTTTTTGTTTTCCACAAGGACAGTATCCCGGCGTTCACGCCGGGCGTGAATCCGACGAATCCTCTACAGTCCACCAGCGATAGCAGGCCGGATATTCAACGACAATCTATTCCATGCAGCAACTATTATATACTACGGGCGTATCAGATAAACTATTCATCCAAATGAATAATAATCCGAAGAATATTGTTTCTTTTGCAGGATTATCTCATGCAATTGTGCATACATACGAGTTGTCGATTCCAATTTTAGTCGCGATTTGGCTCGTCGATTTTTCGGTTTCAACCGCCTTATTAGGGGCTGTAGTCTCGATTGGGTATGCCCTGTTCGGAATCGGTGCACTGCCTGGTGGACTCTTAGCTGATCGGTATGGGTCGAGAACGCTGATTTTGTTTTGCCTTGGTGGGATGGGCCTCTCGTTCGTCTTATTGAGCTTCGCTACTGGGATCGTGACGATTGCGATTGCGTTGGCTGTATGGGGACTCGCTGCAAGCGTCTATCATCCCGCTGGTCTCGCCCTCCTTTCGACTGGCGTCGAGAATCGAGGAACTGCATTCGCATACCACGGGATGGCGGGAAACATTGGGATTGCCTTCGGACCGTTGATAACAGCACTCCTCTTACTCACGTTGGACTGGCGGACCGTTACCAGACTGTTAGTGCTGCCAACGCTCATAGCGATTGGGTACGCAGCGGTCACTGAGGTAGACGAGACCGCAGCAGTCAGAGCCAACGGCGGTACTCAGGAGTCGGACTCAATGTCGCTTGGGAAATTTATTCAAAGTAGTCGCAATCTTTTCACAGTCGGATTTGTGCTTGCAATGCTCATCGTGATGATGAACGGGCTCTTTTATCGCGGCATGTTAACTTTCCTTCCAAATGTACTCGATCAATTTCTCCCGCCAGTCACTGCATTCGTTCAGTTGTTCGAGCCCGGAAGTCCAATGGCCGATGAGTTTACGCTTTCATCATATCTGTACGTTGGCCTGTTGATGATCGGCATTGGAGGCCAGTACGTGGGCGGCAAATTAACAGATACACTCTCCCCGACTAGCGGATTGGCTATTGTATTCGGGAGTCTCATGGTCGTTACTGTGGCGTTCGTTCCAGCTGCTAAGGGCGGTCTCCCAGCTTTATTACTCGTCAGTGGACTGTTAGGGTTTCTGCTGTTCGCGCTCCAACCGCTCTACCAAGCCACGATCGCCAACAATAGTCCACCGGATGGTCGTGGGCTTTCCTATGGCTATACCTATCTCGCGTCGTTCGGCATTGGTGCGCTGGGAGCTGCAATTTCCGGGTATCTGTTATCGGTTGTTGCCATCAACGGCACTTTCCTTGCACTTGCGTTGTTCCCTACAGTTGGATGTCTGTTTGCTATCGCTCTTTATAGACGTGGTACTTCGACCTCTACAACCGAATCTTGATACAGACCAGTACTAAATACCAAGTATGTATGGACAAAGCCCAACTGGTCGGCCCCCAACGAGAGGACAACGAGGACTCATCAGTAGTCCTCACTACTTAGCAAGCTCCACCGGGATCGATATCCTTCGAGAGGGTGGATCGGCGGTCGACGCGGCCATCGCAGCCAATGCAACCCTTTGTGTGGTATATCCTCATATGGCTGGCCTCGGCGGCGACGGCTTTTGGTTGATAGCCGATGGTGATGGAACCGTCAACGGCATTAATGCGAGCGGCCCTGCAGGGAGCCAAGCGACGCGTGAGTACTATGCTGACCGGGGAGATGAGGAAATCCCCACCCGTGGAAGTGCGGCGGCCTTGACTGTCCCAGGAGCGGTTGACGGGTGGCGACTCGCCCATACCAAATACGGTCAGCTCCCGTGGGAACGACTATTCGAAGATGCGATCGCATTTGCCCGGCAGGGGGTGGCGATGACCGCTAATTTTACCCAGTGGATCAGTCGCGATGTTGAAATCCTCCGTCAGCAGGCGGCCATTGCCAAAATGTTTCTCACTGACGGTGAAGTTCCTGAGGTCGGTACTTTGCTCAAGCAGCCAACTCTTGGAACCTCGCTTGAAACGGTCGCTCAATTAGGCCCTCGCGAGGGGTTCTATGATGGCCCAATCGCTGAGCAATTCTGTGATGGGCTCGGTGAAGCCTCACCACTTACACCAATGGACTTCGAGCAGTATGCCGCCGAGTGGGTTGCACCACTGAGCGTCGAGTATCGCGACGTTACTGCCTATTCATTGCCACCGAACACACAGGGGATCGCTGCTTTACAAATACTGAGGTTACTCGATTACTTCGATGTTGGGTCATGGGGCGATGGGACGGCTGATTTTTACCACTATATGACCGAGGTCGTGAAGCTCGCCTTTGCTGATCGCGATGCATGGGTGACTGACCCGGAGGCAGTCGATGTTCCGGTAGAGAAACTCTTCGCTGGCCCCTATTTGGATACGCGTCGAGAACGCATCGATTCCGCTACCGTACTCCCAGCCCCTGTTGAGCCGGGGATTGCCCCTGCAGGAGGCACTCCTGAGCCACAAAATCTTGGTGGCGATACCTGTTATCTCTCGGTGGTGGATGATCAGGGACTGGCAGTGTCGATGATTCAATCGATCTATTTTGATTTCGGCAGCGGGATACTCGCAGGTGAAACTGGCATAATCCCGCAGAACCGTGGTGCTTTCTTTTCACTTGATCCGTGCCACATAAACAGTCTAGAACCAGGCAAGCGAACGTTTCATACATTGATTCCAGGGATCCTCACCCGGGATGACCAACCGTATCTCGTCTACGGGACAATGGGAGGTGAAGGACAGCCACAGACGCAAGCCGCCATTGTGTCCCGAATTATCGACTTCGGGTACGACGTCCAGCAGGCAATCGAAGCTCCACGGTGGCTCTACGGCCGGACGTGGGGTGAGGAATCCAAGTCGTTATCGCTTGAAGGCCGAATTCCGGATAGTGTTGCTGCAGAACTCCAGCGGCGGGGCCACCCAGTCACCATGGTTCGTGACGTTGATGAGACGATGGGTCATGCGGCAGCCATCAAAATACACGACAACGGCGTTCTCGAAGGCGGTGCTGATCCGCGGGGCGATGGAGCTTCTATCGGGTATTGAATCTCAACTTCAGATCGGTTTCCTTCGGCTCACACAACTGGACTATTCGTTCCAATTAGGCACATCACGCTCAATAAATTCCCCGTGGCCGGGGGAAGCAGTGACTGTTCGGTCGTCTGCAACGAGTGTTCCACGGACGAACGTCTTCGTAACAGCCCCTTCGACTTCCATGCCCTGATAGATACTGTGGTCTGCAACCGACGCATTGTTTGCAGCATCTATCTCTTCCCGACTAGACGGATCGAACACGACGATGTCAGCGTCAGTCCCTGGCTCAAGTGTTCCTTTGTCTTCTAACCCAAATGTCGCCGCTGGATTTGTTGCCATCGTCCGGACGAGGAATGGATACGAGAAGTCACGCTCTACGACCGCTTGGTGGTGGAACACAGGGAGACTCACTTGCAATCCGTTTGCGCCGTATGGCCCTTCCCACCATTCACTATCAGATTTTGCTTGGGCGGACTGCGCTACGTGATCTGTCGATACGACCGATAAGGTTCCACGCCGAAGATACTCGAATATCGCTTCGACATCATCCTTTGGGCGTATCGGTGGCGCAATACGAGGGAGATCACCAAGATCCGCATAGACTGAATCATTCAGTGCGGTATAATGAGTGCACGTTTCAGCACGAATCTGGCCCTCATGTTGATATCGGTCCAACACCTCAGCTGCGGCTTGGCAACTGGTATGAACACCGTAGTACTTAGACCCGGTTTCGACAGCAAGACGTGCTGCTGCATCCGCTGCAATGGCTTCAGCGTAGTCTGGCCGGGAATCAGGATAATCCGTAGCTGCCGATAATCCAGCCGCTCGCATGTCTGTTGTCAATGCTTCGCATATCGTTTGATCCTCCGTGTGATAGAGTCCGACTGCACCGGTTTCAGCAAGAGTTTCCATCACACGGCGCATAAACCCGTTCGACAATCCCCAGTCATACGCTGTGAAGATTTTGAACGAGCTGATCCCACTATCAACTATATCCGGGATCTCATCGAGCACGTGTTCATCTTCACGCAGGATTCCAGCGTGAAGCGTGTGGTCGACGATAGCCTCACCATCTGCCGCGTCTCGCTTCGTCCGGATCCCTTCAGCTAAGGTTCCGTCATCTTCCCATGGATTGTCTTGGCCTACATGGCCCTGCCAAGCGAAATCAATAATTGTCGTGACTCCACCCAGTGCTGCCGCCTTTGTTGCTGTCTCATATGTGTCTTCAGAGATGTAATCTCCTATATGGACGTGGGGATCAACCACGCCAGGCATCAGCAGTTGCCCGCTAACATCTATTGTTTGTTCTGCAGAAGGAAGTTGTTCGGTATCACCAACCGCAACAATTTGCTCGCCGTCGATGGCGAGTGCTGATTCATTCATGCCCGCGGGAGTAACGATGGTTCCCCCTTTGAGTAGCAAGTCAACGGTCATCTACTCGTTTCTCTCGCTGTTACTACTAATAACTTCACATACTTTTTGTAATTTGTAATATACTACAATATTTGTCCTGTGAAGTTGCGTTTTTTATGTATATTGAGCTACTTTATCGCAATAGGGATGTCAGGCCAAAGGTGGGGTTTCCTCTGGACGGTGTCTAGTCTCAGCATGTTGTTCAAATGCATATGCCATTGCAAGCAGGCGTGCGTCGCTATATGGTTCCGCAAGTAACTCCACGCCGATAGGAAGCCTATCTTCGGTAAGTCCGGCTGGAATGGAGATGCTCGGGCATGCTGATTGCGACGAAATAACTGTATTCACCGGATAGTCTTCACGGGTTGTGTTTCCGCTGTGAAGCTCCGCGTACTTCGGTGGCACCACTTGCACATCTGGGAAAATGAGGGCATCAAGCTCGTGGCTGGCCAACACGTGGCGGATCGTCTCTCGTAGTGATTCTTGGGCAGCGACACTTTCCCAATAGTGAGAGTCTGTCGTTGGGTCTTCGGGACCATTGGCGATACTCTCAAACAGTTCCAGTGAGCTATGATAGGCACCACTCTCATAGAGTTCGGCAACTGATTTTGCTGGCGGATCATCCAATCCGGCGAGAAACATATTAATATCATGTTTCGGCTGTAATTCGTGTAATGAACTACGGCGCAACTGGGCTGACAGGTCTGGAATATTCACGGGATCGACGAGTTCAGCGCCGGCAGTCACAATATGTTCAAGGGCGTCACTGACGACATCGTTGACAGCTGCTGCCTTCGGATCGGTGTCATCACCAAAGCGGTCTCGCAATACGCCGACTCGCTTCGATTTGAGTGCATCTTCTGAGAGTAGCTCCTGATACGGTTTCTCCGAGTCAACCATTCGGACAGCACCCGTTCGCTCATCTTGTGGATCGAACCCAGTGAGTACCGAAAACAATCGAGCCACGTCTGCAACGGTTCGCCCCATTGGGCCTGCCGTATCTTGACGTATCACTAATGGAGATATGCCATCCCGGCTTACAAGCCCAGTTGTTGGTCGAAGTCCATAGAGGTTACAACAGGACGCCGGGACGCGGATAGAGCCACCAGTATCTTCACCGATCCCGACTGTCCCGAAGTTCGCGGCAAGTCCAGCTGCCGTTCCAGCACTCGATCCACCTGGATCTCGATCAAGCGCGTATGGGTTCTTTGTTTGCCCATTGACAGACGAGTAGCCAACGAATCCTGCTGCCCAATCGGGTAAATTAGTCTTGGCGAGAATTATCGCACCAGCGTCGTGGATTTGTCGTATGATGGTTGCATCTTCGTTTGGAACATATGACGCAAATGCTTCGGAGCCATACGTTGTAATTATATCCGCCGTCGATACCTGATCTTTTACCAACACGGGGATGCCGTGCAACGGTCCAACGAAACCGGAACTCGCATATTGGTCGTCAAGCCACCGACCACGTTTCTCAGCATTCTTGTTGAGTGTTATGATGCTATTGATCTTAGGCCCGTTTTGATCAAAAGCACGAATTCGCTCAATATATTGGGCAACGATTGTTGTAGCTGAGAGATCTCCTGTTTCGATTGCATTGTGTAATTCGTTTATAGTAGCTTCTAAGATATTCACTTTATTTCCCATGCTAGAAGTTGGCTTCCTATAGATAAGGAATCGTGTTCATTATATATGTTGGGAGCCACCTAAAATTTGTTTTGTATTTAATATTCTATCTACAGCTGGTCGTGCATAGCCTCGTAGTAAGCTACCAACGAACGAAATATCGTGGGATCATACATCCCGTGTGCAAAGCGAATTTGCGGAGGAATTCGTGTCTACCCCACACCACTATTGCAAGTGAGGATACCACCGTTTATTCCTCCTTAGCTTCACTTGCAATGGTGAAGGGTCTAGACTCGATTGTTCATTGTCGAAAATCAGACAACCAGCTGTCTAACTTTTTGAGAAACTCCCGAATCGCATCATCGACTTTGAATACATTCATTGGACTCCGTACTGGTCTTTGAGTGCTGCGAACTCTGCGTCACTCGGGAGGATAATCGAGGTCTCCTCAGAGCTATCGATTTCTTGCTCTAATCGTCGATCCATTTCGCTCACTGCTGTCTCTAGGTTGTACCACTCGGCGATCCTCATAAGTTGCTCTTGGTCAATCAGCTCTTTTTCGATCAGCAGCATAGCATAGCTGACGCGTCGGGATCCACTATCGAGGACGAGCGTGTGACAAACCAGCTCAGCAGCGGAGAGTGTCTCTTCAGGCCCATACCAAAATGCGGGCTCGCCTGCAAGGAAAAACTGGAGACCGTACTCTTCGAAGCGTCCGAGCCCTGTCATCCGCCAGTTGGTATCGTCTGTGAGTGCTGCTGTATCC
>Ga0102935_1000092_pt1 | contig 28201 bp, 32 predicted proteins | sample SalPonR2_A_D2_MG_FD_78508 | JGI IMG/M metagenome (GOLD analysis project Ga0102935, IMG submission 78508) | Salt pond soil microbial communities from South San Francisco under conditions of wetland restoration - Salt Pond MetaG R2_A_D2_MG | ecosystem: Environmental > Aquatic > Marine > Intertidal... | reverse complement strand
TTCGGCGGCGTTCTGGCGCTCGCCGTCGGCGCAGTTGCGGTACAGACCGCCTTCGGTCCCGACGCCGCGGAGTCGACAGAGATGGCCGACGGAGGCAACGGTGGCGACGATATCGGAACACTCGAAACCGCCGAAGAAGGTGCCAGGGACGCTCCGGCAGCGGGGGACGGAGGATTCGTCTCGGAACTGACCGATAGCTTCGACGCGATCGTCGAAGGGATCTTCGGCGCTGGGCTCCCACCCGGACTCGCCTTCTTTCTCGGCGGTGTCGTCGTCCTGACGGTCGCCGTTTCGATCCCCTACGTCCGGGCATGGGTCCGGGCGCGTCAGTAACGACCCGCCGGCCGGCCGATTGTGGAAAGTAAAGTCGTCGTTTTAGTCACCGGTGTTACCTTATCAATCCCGTCCGATTGATCGATTGCGCTGAACGCTTCGGTCCTCCACCGTTGCCGGCACTGCCCCCCGCACAAACGGCGTTCGGCGCGTTTTTCTCCCCCCTCTGATCGCGGTCAGACAACCTCGAGCGTCACGGATAACAGCAACGCACCGGCCACGAAAGAGAGCCCGCCCAGGAACCCCCAGGCAGCCAGATACCCGCTCACGTCGACGAGGTAGCCGAACGCTGGCGGCGCGACCGTGCCGCTGAGTGTCATCGATAACTGGCCCATCGCCGAGGCGGCCCCCAGTTCGTCTTCGGGAACGAGCGTCGAGATACAGGAGTAATAGAGTCCGGGCGAACCGAGAATGAAAAGCCCGATCCCGGCGAACGCGATCCCCGAGAGCAACACTGTCTCAGTCAGCGGGAGCAACAGAAACAGCACGCCGCCCCCGACCGCCTGTACGACGAGTATCGCGCTCGTCCGGACCCGTGGAACGCCCGGCAGGACGTCGGCCAGCGTCCCGGCACCGATCCGGCCGACGCTGCTCGCGATCTGGAGGCTCGCGAGGACGAGCCCGCCGGTCGCGACCGTCGCCCCGACCGACTCGTTGACGAAGAGGACGGTGTAGCCGGTCGCGGTGTAAAAGGCGGCACCGATGGAGAAGCCAGCGAGTAACAAGACGACGTAGGACCGGTTCGAGAGCAGTCCTCGGAAGTCGGGGACGGTCGCTTCGGCCCGCTCAGAATCGCGGTACAGAAGCACGAACGCGGCGGCGACCCCCAGACCGACCGCCGCCGCAACGAGAAAGCCTGACTGCCAAAAGAAGAGCCCAGCGAGCCCGGTGATCAGTACGGCCCCGATCGCACTCCCGACGGTCGGGCCGATCTGTTTGATCCCGATCGCGCGGTGCTGGCGACCCTCTTCGATTCCGTCGAAAATCGCCTTGTTCGTGCCCGGCGTCGCGCTTCCGTACATCAGCCCGACCGAAAAGGCAGCGACGAGCAAGAGCCAGTACGCGGGCGCAATCGCGACCCCGAGGACGCCGATCGCGAGGCCGACCAGACCGAGCGTCAGCGTGCGGCGCTCGCCGAAGCGATCGGTGGCGACCCCGAACGGGAGCAGGGAGGCGGCGTACCCGAGCGATAGGGCGGTAATCACGAGCCCGATCTCGAAGCCGGACAGTTCGAATGCGTTCCGGAACAGCGGGGTCCCGGCGTAGATGGCGTAATAACAGGCGCTGGCGGCGATATGCCAGCCCGTGATGAGGACCACGATCCGCCAGAACCGCGTGTTCATACAGCGGGATCAGGCAACGCTACAATAGGCGTATTGGTTCGCCGGCACGGGGACGAGTGCGCGAGGGAACGACCCCCCTATCCGCGCGGTTCGACGGTGAAACTCTCGAAGACGGTTCCGGAGGGCTCGACGAGCCGTCCGCGGGCGAGACCGGCCGCGTCGTCGTACTCTAATTCTGCGTGGGCCGGCCGGTTCCAGCGTGGATCGGCGTGGCTTCCGGGATTCAGCGCCGGGACGACGCCGTCTCGGAACTCCGGGGCGTGTGAGTGTCCGAAGACGACGAGATCGGCGTTCGATTGCCGGCCGAGCATCGACAGTTCGACGTCGGTGTGTTCGTGCCCGTGGACGAGAGCGATCCGGAGTTCCCGCCACTCGAAGACGCGATCGGGCGGGATCCGGTCCCGGACGGCAGGGGGGTCGTTGTTCCCGTAGACGGCATACAGCGAGCCGTGCGAGTCGAACGCTTCGAGGACATCGATGGTCATGAAATCGCCCGCGTGGACGAGCACCGACGCGGATTCGACTGCTTCGGCGGTTCGACCCGAGAGCCGTGTGCCGTCGCGGCTGTGGGTATCCGAGAGGGCGACGAGCATGTGCCCGGTACGCCGTTCGGGGGTAAGTGTCCACCGGCGCGGCTGGCCCACCGTCCCGGTCGAGGAAATGCCCCTACCGAGCCATTTTTCGGATCGAACATCCAACCTCGGGCATGTACAAAGCGGGCGTCATCGCGGTCCAGGGGGACGTCGCCGAGCACGCTGCGGCGATCCGGCGGGCCGCCGACCGCCATGGAGCGGCCTGCGAGGTCGAGACGATCCGGTCGTCCGGAACCGTTCCCGAGTGTGATCTACTTCTCCTGCCGGGCGGGGAATCGACGACGATTTCGCGGCTCCTCACGGAGGAAGGGATCGGCGAGGAGATTCAAGCGTTCGTCGCGGACGGCAAGCCGATGCTTGCCACCTGTGCCGGGCTCATCGTCGTCAGCCGAGACGCCAAGGACGACCGCGTTCGGACGCTGGATGTTCTCGACGTGAGCGTCGATCGAAACGCCTTCGGCCGACAGAAAGACAGCTTCGAGGCAGCGCTCGACGTCTCTGGGCTCGACGAGCCGTTTCCGGCGGTCTTCATCCGCGCGCCGACGATCGACGAAGTCGGAACCGATGTCGAGGTACTGGCGACGGTCGACGATCGCCCGGTCGCCGTCCGACAGGAAAACGTTCTCGGAACGTCGTTTCACCCCGAACTGACGGACGATTCGCGGCTCCACGGACTGGCGTTCTTCGAGTAGCGCCCCGAGTGGTTGGCTTTTTAGCCCATCGCCACCTCCGAGTAGTATGGACGCACACATAGAGGGCGTCCGCGTCGCCGACTCCCCCTCGGGCGTCGTCGCCGTGGTGACGCTCGGCGTCGAAGGCGAGGACGACGTGATGCCGATCTTCGTCGGCTTCGAGGAGGCGACGAGCATTGCGCGGGGACTCGACGCTGCCGATATCGGTCGGCCGCTCACCCACGATCTCCTCCTCGACGTGATGGAAGAACTGGGGAGCCGCGTCGATCGCGTCGTTGTGACGGCGATCGAGGAAGGGACCTACATCGCGGATCTCCACATCGAGACGCCGAGAGACGAGGTCGTCGTCGACGCCCGCCCGAGTGACTCGCTTGCACTCGCCGCCCGAACGAACGTCGATATCGAGATTGCGGGGGCCGTCTTCGAGGCCGGCCGCGAGCCCGGAGCGAAGTACACGGAACTCGAAGACATCCGGGAGCTGATCGACGAATGAGCGACGAACGGAACACCGGAGACGGCGTCGACGAGGAGATACTCGACGAACTCTTCGCGATCATCGAATCGCGGAAGGCGGAACTACCGGAGGGCTCGTATACGGCGTCGCTTTTTACCCACGAGAAGGGCGAAAACGCCGTCCTCGAGAAACTCGGCGAGGAGACGACCGAACTCGTGTTGGCGGCCAAGGACGACGACACCGACGAACTGGCCCACGAGGCCGCCGACATCGTCTATCACCTGCTCGTGTTGCTGTCGATGAAGGGGATGACGCTCGAAGACCTGCGAGAGGAGCTCGGCGAACGGCGCTGACCATCCGGTCGTGAAGGCGGTTATGCGAAAAGTAGCGACCGCACGTCGTCCCACGATTCGACGACGTGTGCGCCGTCGCAGGCCGCCGGATCGCTGTATGGCTGTCGCATCAACACCCCAGCCTTGCCGGCGTCGATGGCGTTGGCGACGTTTCCGTGGTAGTCGTCGATGAGCGCGTCCCCGGGGACCGAGCCTTTGTTTCGGGGCACGGTCTCGTGGAAGGTGTCGTAGTAGATCTCGTGGTCGTCGAGCCACGCCTTCGAGATATCGTGGGTCTCGGGAACCCGGTGGGTTGCGATCTCGATCCGGTAGTCGGACCCGAGCGCCGAGAGAGCGTCTTTGACCCCCGGCCTCGGATCCATTCCGCCGAAGTACCACTCCGGATGTTCGGCCATTAGTTCGTGAATAACGTCGCCGATATGGCCCTCGATCCCGGGAATATCGTAGGACCAGTCGTCGATATCGCCCGGGGCGATATCGTGGTCGTACTCGCGTCCGAGATACGTACAGAGCTGTGGGAGCTGTTCGGCGACGACCCCATCGAGATCGACGAGCAGCGTCGAACCAGGGGCGAGCGGGCGATCAGTCATTACCGGACTGTACGCGCTCGAACGGCTTAAACGGTACCGGGAAGGCGGCCATCGGACAGCCTACACCTCGTAGACTGGTCCGATCTCGGGCGCGCTCGCTTCGAAGCCGGCGGCACGCAGTTCCTCGGCGAACGCGCCACAGCGATCACCGTGATTGACCAACAGCGACGCATCCTCGTATGCGGCGAGAAACGACAAAAGCCCGTCGCGGTCGGCGTGCGCCGAGAAGTCGTACTGTTCGACCTGGGCGCTGACCTGCAGGTGTCGGCCATCGATCTCGGCGCTGCCGGTCTCAAGCAGGTCACGTCCGGGGGTGCCTTCGACCTGGTAACCCGAAAAGCAGATCTTGTTCACCGGGTTGGCGTTGATTTCCGGGAGATACGTCATCGCGGGGCCGCCCGAGAGCATCCCGGCAGTCGTGATGATGACAGTAGGTTCCTCGGCAATCCGTCTGCGCTGTCCGTCCCGCCCGGTCACGAACCGGGCGTTGGACTTCGCCCGCGCCATCGCCTCGGCGTCCCGGAGGAACGCCGGATACCGCCGGAGCAGCCGCGTCACCTCCTTGCCCATCCCGTCGACGTAACAGTCGATGTCGGCGGCGGCACAGACCAACATCAGCTCCTGAGTGCGGCCGATGGCGAACGCTGGAACGACGACGGTACCGCCCTCCCACAGCGTTGTCCGGACGCTCTCGACGAACCGGGATTCGACCGCCGCACGGGGCTTGTGTTCGACGTCGGAATACGTTGATTCGGTAAGCACCACGTCGGCGTCGGGGCGGACAGTCGTGGACGAAACGAGCCGCTGTCCACGGATCGGCTCGGCGTTTCGGTCGGTCCGGTCTATCTCGATGTCGGTCGCCGCCTCGGCGTCGTGATCGGCATCGACGTAGAAATCGCCCGTGTACAGAAGCGTCGTCTCGCCGTCGTCGACGAGCACGTGAGCGCTGCCGGGGATGTGGCCGGCGTTGTAGAACGTGACGTCGTGGCCGGCCGCCCGAAAGGATTCCCGGTAGCCGTGGGTTTCGGAGACCTCGGAGACGCGCCGGCGCTCCTCTTCGGTGAACGGACACTGTAGCGTGCCGCCGTGGAGTTTCAGCGTGTCGCGCGCGAGCGTCATCGCGAGTTCGTAGGTCGGCGGCGTCCAGTGGATCGGCGGTCGGTCGTCACCAGAGAGCAAAGACGGGATCGCACCGACGTGATCCAGGTGGCCGTGGCTGACGACGACTGCGTCCGGCGAGCACTGGCCGACAGGATACTGTGGCGGATCGTCGGTCTTGCTACCGAAATCGAGCAACAGCGCGTCGTTGACGAGGATCGCGCTCCGTCCGACCTCGCCCGCGCCGCCGAGGAACTGCAGATTCACTATCGAACTCCTAAACGCGCCCGCGGTTTGGCCCCACCGGTTCGCGAACGGGCGATTACTCTTCGTCGGTGTCGCCTTTCATCTCCGCGAGGCGATCGATGAGCGACTCCTCGCTTTCGTCGAACTCGAACTCTACGTCCCCGTCGTGATCGTTCTCGTGGACGTTGACAGCGGCGTCCTCGTCAGTCTCTACGTTCTGGTCTTTCTGTTCGGATTCATCGTAGCTACCAAAGCCCATGTGTAACAGTCTACGATACCCGGTCTGAAAAGTGCGAGGGTGTGGTGTTCGGGGGACGACCTATGAAGCACCTCGGAGGCACCCTTCGAGCCCTCTGCCTGATTGCCCTGTAACCCCGAAGCGGGTCTACCGAACGATCGTCACTGGCACAGTGGACCGGCGGGTGACGGTTTCGGCGACGCTCCCGAGGAGGAGCCGGCTCGCGCCGGTTCGGCCGTGGCTGCCGATAACGATGTGATCGACGTCGTTGTCCTCGGCGTACGAGACGATCGTCTTCGACGGACGGCCCGTTTCGATGACCGTCTCGACATCGACGCCGGCGTCGGTGGCGAGTTCGGCGGCGTCCTCGAGGAGTGCTTCGGCCTCCTCCTCGTAGTTCTCGCGGAAGCGCTCGAAGTCAGTGAACGCCCCCGCTTCGAATCCACCGGACGGGAAGTCGCCCGGATCGATCGCATGGAGCGCGACGATCGTCGCTTCCGGGTAGTTGTCGATCGCGAACTCCAGGGCGGCCGTTGATTGCTCGGAGGCGTCGACCGGAACGAGTACCTGCCGTGACATATCGGGGGATAGACGCCGGTATGTATAAACATCGGGTATCAGCGACCCGGAGGATACGCAGGTGACGGCCTCTGTGCCCTGAACGGGCAGGGATCGAAGGGCCGTCAGGCAGGGATACTCACGGGAACCGCGCCCAATGTGGACGACGGGGAGGACGCTGAAGCGACTCAGGATACAGGCCTGAATCGACTCTCCGTCGGTTTTTCTCAATTAATATCATCAAGTTATTTAATCATGTGGTTTTTTGATGCGGCTACACATGGAGCGTCGCAAGTTTCTGGTACGGACTGGTGGACTGGCCACAGTGACAGCACTGGCTGGCTGTAGCGGCAACGGTGGCAACGGGGGTAACGGTGGCAACGGAGGTAACGGCGGATCAGACGGAAGCGACGGCGGTGACGGCGGCGACGGGGGCGACAGCGAGGACGGTGGAAGCACCGACGGTGGCGACGGCGAGGACGTTCGGATCGGCGTTCTCGTTCCGTTTACCGGCGATTTCAGCTGGGTCGGGTCGGCTGTGATGCCGATCGTGGAAATGATGGCCGAACGGATAAACTCGAACGGCGGAATTAACGGCCGGAATGTCACAATGATCCAGGCGGATACCGAGGCGACCGTGGACGCGAGCGTGAGCGCGACGCGTAACCTCATCGACGTCGAGGAAGTTCACGGGATCATCGGGCCGACGAGCCTGACGTTCACCGGCGTCACCGACATCATCCAGGAAAACCAGGTGCCGACCGTCTCCCCGACTGCGGGAACGACGGAAATGGACGATATCGGCGGCGAATTCATTTTCCGGACGGTCCCGAGCGACTCGATCGGCGGTCGCGCGATCGCGAAAGCGATCCGCGAGGAGTCGATCAACGGCCAGCAGTCCTACGAACGGATGGGGCTCATCGTCGGCGAGGCGCCGGCTCTCACGCCGTTTGAGGAGCCGATTCGGTCCTCCTTCGAAGAGTTCGGCGGCACGGTCACGGACACGATAAACTTCTCGACCGGGCAGTCCTCGTACGAGTCCCAGATGTCTTCGATGATGCAGTCCGACCCGGAGATCATCGCGCTGGTAGCGTCCCCCGAGGACTCCTCGAAGTTCTTCCGAGCAGCGTTCAACGCCGGCTACGAGGGCAACTGGTTCCTGACCCAGGAAGCCGCCAATCAGTCCTTCCTCGACGACAACGAACAACAGCTCACCGAGGGCGTCTTCGGGCTCCAGGAGGTCGCAGATCCCAACGCGCTGGAGGAGGGTCGACTCGAAGCGTTCAGAGAGGACGTCATGGACTTTTCGGGCGAGGAGCCCGGGGAGTTCGCGCTGAACACCTACGACGCGGTAAACGTCATGGCCGCTGCGCTGCAGGCGACGGCCGTGGCCGGCGACGATCTGACGAGGGCGAACATCGCGCCGAACATCCGCGAGGTCGCCCTGCCGCCGGGGACCCAAGTGACGAACTTCGCTGAGTCCTCGAGTGAGCTCTCAGACGGCAACGAGATCGACTACTCCGGACTCGTCGGCCCCATCGACTTCGACGAGAACGGCAATATCGCCGCTCCTTTCGGCATCATGCAGGCCCAGAGCGGCGAGTGGGAGCAAGTATCACTGCTACAGGCAGAAGACATCTAATAACTGTGGTCCTCGATTTGATTTCGCAGTTCGCGCAGGTGCTGGTCTTCGGACTCATCAACGGGAGTGTCATCGCCGTCGGCGCCGTCGGCTTGACGCTGTCCTACGGGGTTACCCGCTTTATCAACTTCGCGTACGGTGAATTTCTCACCTACGGGGCGTTTCTCGCCTTCCTGGTCGCGACGGTCGGCGGCGCGCCGGTGTACGTCGCGACCATTGTGGCGATGGCCGGTGTCGGGGTGTTGGGCGTAGTCATCGCACGGATATTCTTCAAGCCGATCCGCGAGCGGGGCCCGCTGCCGCTGTTGATTACGAGCATCGGCGTCGCCTTCCTTCTGCGCAATCTTATGCGGGGAGTCGCCGGCACCGACCCACAGTCGCTGCCGGTACCGCTGATCCGCCCGATTTCGATCGGGGGCGTCCAGATCAGCCCCGTCGGAATCGCAGTGTTCGTCGTTTCGATGCTGGCGATGGGGGCGATTCACCTGCTGCTCACCCGGACGATGCTCGGTCGGAAGATGCGCGCGACGAGCGGGAATCGCCAACTTGCCCGCGTTTCGGGGATCGACACCGACAGCGTGATCCGGCGGACCTGGTTCGTCGCGTCGGCCGCGGGTGGGCTGGCTGGCGTGTTGCTCGCGGTGCAGTTCCCGCCGTTTCGGCCGATCACCGGCTGGCGGTTCCTCTTGGTCGTGTTCGCGGCGACCATCCTCGGCGGCATCGGCAAACCCTACGGCGCGATGGCCGGCGCGCTGATCGTCGGACTCGCAATGAGCCTCGGCAGTTTCTACGTTTCGGGTTCGTACACCCTGGCCTACGCCTTTGCCATTCTCGTCGCCGTGTTGCTCGTTCGACCCGAGGGGATCGCCGGAGGTGAGATCTGATGGCCATCGAGCTTCCGGGCATGGTGTCGTTCCTCCTGAGCATGACGACGCTCGCGCTCATCTACGCGCTGCTCGCGCTGGGGCTGAACGTCCACTACGGCTACACTGGCCTGCTCAATTTCGGACACGTCGCCTTCTTCGCCGCGGGCGCGTACACGGCCGCTATCGTCACTATTCCACCGCCCGGCACCGTCAGCGGCGGGGCCGATTACGCGATCGGACTCGGCGTCCCGATGCCGTTTGGGGTGGTGATCAGCCTCGGAGCCAGCGCGCTCGTGGGCGGAATACTGGCACTTCTGATCGGGTTGACGAGCGTCCGTCTGGGGAATCACTACCTCGCCATCGCCACGTTCGCGCTGGCGGGCATCTTCGAGGAGTTCATCCGGAACGAGGCGTGGCTGACTCGCGGCGTCATAGGCCTCAACAACGTCCCCAAGCCCGGGCGATCGGCGCTCGGAGCCGACCTCTGGGGACTCGTCTACATGCTGTTTGCGGCCGCTCTCGTCGTCGGGACGTACTTGGTCATCGAGCGACTGATGGGGGCTCCCTTCGGTCGCTTGCTCAAGGGCATCCGCGAGGACGAACAGGCGGCGCGGATGCTGGGCAAGTCGACCTCGCAGGTCAAGCTGAAATCGTTCGCGATCGGCGGTGCAATCGCCGGGATCGCGGGGGCGGTCTACGCCCACTACATCGGGAGCGTCGTCGCCGGGCAGTTCATCCCACTCGTGACGTTCCTGGTGTGGGTAGCAGTGTTGCTCGGTGGCCTCGCTTCGAACCGCGGTGTCATCCTCGGTGCGTTCGTCCTGATCGCTTTCCGGGAAGTGACGCGGTTCCTGCCCGAAATAGAGGGCTATCCGACGCTGGTACCGAGCCTGCGGTTCGCCGTCATCGGCCTCCTGTTGGTGCTGGTCATCCGATTTAAGCCCGAAGGACTGCTCGGCAATCCGGACGAACTCGTCACGACGGGGGACGACACATGACGGCCGAAGAGCAGCCGCCGGGCGAGGCGATCCTGTCCGTCGAGGAACTGAAGAAGTCGTTCGGCGGGCTACAGGCCGTCGACGGGGCGACGTTCACTGTTTCCGAGGGCACGATCACCGGCCTCATCGGACCCAACGGCGCCGGCAAAACGACGATGTTCAACCTCCTGACCGGTGTGCTCGGGCCGGATTCCGGGACGGTCCGGTTCCGCGACAAGGCCATCGAAGGACGCCGTCCGGAGGGTATTGTCGCCGAGGGTATCGGGCGAACCTTCCAGACACCCCGTATCTTCAGAGGCATGACCGTCCGCGAGAATCTGGCGTTCGCTGCGCAGGCCCAAAGCGGCGAGTCGGCATTCAATGCGGTCTTCCGGGGCGGCCGCGTCAGCCGGGAGGAAACACAGCTCCGGGAAGAAGTCGACGAGATCCTCTCGTTTCTGGATCTCGAAGACCTGGCCGAGGACTACGCCCGTGGCCTCTCGGGTGGCCAGCGCAAACTCCTCGAACTGGGCCGGGTGCTGATGCTCGATCCGGACCTCATTTTGCTCGACGAGCCGGTGGCGGGCGTCAATCCCGTCCTCGCCGAAGACCTGCTCGACCGGCTACACGCGCTCAACGAGGAGGGTCGGACACTGCTGTTGATCGAACACGACATGGAAATCGTCATGAACAACTGTGATCGGATCGTCGTCCTGCACAACGGCCAGGTGCTGGCGACCGGTCCCCCCGAGGAGATCCGCAACAACGAGGCGGTCCTCGAAGCGTATCTCGGAGGTGAGATCGAATGAGCGATCCCGCCGTCGAACGTGTTCGCGAGTTCGAGGACGCTGTCCTCTCGGCGCGGGGAGTCGAATCGGGCTATGGCGACCTCCAGGTCCTCCACGGGGTCGACCTCGACGTCCGATCGGACGAAATCGTGCTCGTGTTCGGGCCGAACGGTGCCGGGAAGTCGACGCTGTTGAAGACGCTGTACGGGTTGCTCCCGCTTTGGGAGGGCAGTATAGACCTGCACGGCCAAGACATCTCCGGGGTCGAGGCGGAGGATATGACTACCGAAGGGATCTGTTATGTCCCGCAAGTCGAGAACGTCTTTCCCAACCTGACCGTCGACGAGAACCTCGACATCGGCGGGATCCACGCCGAGGACTCCGAGGCCGCCAGAGAATCGATGTTCGACCTGTTCCCCCGTCTGGCCGACCGACGGGATCAGGACGCCGAGACGCTGTCGGGGGGCGAACGGCAGATGCTCGCGATGGCACGGGCGCTGATGCCGGACCCGGACGTTCTGTTGGTCGATGAACCTTCCGCCGGGCTGGCTCCCCAGTTGGTCGAAGGGACCTTCGATCACATAGAGCGCGTCCGTGACGCCGGTACCTCGGTGCTGGTCGTCGAGCAAAACGTGAAGGCCGCCCTTCGGGTGGCCGACCGCGGATACGCCCTCGACATGGGCGAAAACCGCTACGAGGGGACCGCCGAGGAGTTGCTCACTGCCGATGAGGTTCGGGACCTCTATATCGGGACGTGAGATGCGGCCCCGTGCTTGAGCACGGTCGATAATAAAGCGATTGAGACCCCGTACTCACGGACCGTTCCCGTCCGGGCCGTCATCGGGGAATACTTTCCCCGGATTGAGGATCCCCGCGGGATCGAGCGATCGCTTGATCGAACGCATCGCGTCGACGACGGCGTCGCCGCCCTCGGCGGCCAGATACTCTTGTTTCCCAGTACCGATGCCGTGTTCGCCGGTGGAGGTCCCGCCGAGTTCGATCGCGCGTTCGACGATCCGTTTCGAGACCGTCTCGCCGTCCGCGACCATCTCCGGGTCGTCGGGATCGACCATCACGAAGTAGTGGACGTTGCCGTCGCCGGCGTGGCCGAAGCACGCGACCGTGATGCCGTACTCCGCACCGAGTTCTTTCGCGTGGGTGACAATTTCGGTGTACTTGCTCATCGGCACGGTCACATCCCCGGGCGTCAGCGGCGAGAGGTCGGGATCCCACGGCTCGAACGCGTCGGCGAGCTCGCGGCGTGCCTCCCACAGATTGGCCATCTCAGCGTCGTTCTCCGCCACCTCGAACCGGTCGACACCGTGTTCCTCGAATATCGTCCGGCAGAACTCCACCTCACGCTCGATGCCGTGGTTGGCGTGGAATTCGAGAAAGACCATCGGCGCGTCTGGCAGTCCGGTATCGAGGTAGTCGTTGGATATCTCGGCCGAAAGCGCGTCGATGAGTTCGATTTTCGCGACGTCTACACCGGACTGGACCGCGTCGACGACCGCCGCGCTCGCGTCCTCGAGGTCCGAAAAGACAGCACGGCCGCCCCACACCTGCTCGGGGACCCCGGTCAGTTGCATCGTCGCTCGGGTGATGACTCCGAGCGTGCCCTCGCTGCCGACCACGAGGTCTTCGAGGTTGTAGCCCGCCGAGGTCTTTGCGGCCTTACTGCCGGCGGTGATCACCTCGCCGGTCGGCAGGACGATCTCGGCTTCGAGCAGCCAATCACTCACCTCGCCGTACTTTACAGTCTTCATGCCGCTGGCGTCGTTCGCGAGCATGCCGCCGATGGTCGAGATCTTCCCCGAGGAAGGCAGCGAGGGAAGGAACAGGCCGTGTTTCTCGATGGCCTCGTTGAGTTCGTCGCCGTAGACGCCGGGCTGGACGTCGACTTGATGATCCTCCGGTCGTACCGTCAGCACCTCGTCCATCCGACCCATGTCCATGCTGATACCCTTATGCAGCGGTATGGGATTCCCCTCGAGGCTTGTGCCCGCGGCGTAGGGGGTGACCGGCACGCCACGATCGGAGGCCGCACTGAGGATCGAAGAGACGTCCGCGGTCGATTCGGGCCAGACTACCGCGTCGGGGAGCGTCCCCTGGTCCCGGTCGGTGCCCCAGTCAGTCGCACGCTCGCGCCTGTCAGCCTGCACTCGCGACACCTGATCCGGGTCGAGAATATCGTTGAGGAACGCCGTATCGTGATCTAGATCGCTGGAAACGGTCGTATCGTGGCTCATACGCATGGAATGCGGTACGTACGATGTAAAACCTGTCGACGTTTCCTGTTTCAGACGCTGCTAGGTACGAATCGGCTAATCGGCGGGAGCAAGCGATACACCCCACGGTGGCCGGTTTCAGCCTTTCGTTCGGAGTGCAAGCGAGCAAACACCCCGGACGTCTCGTTTGGGTCGTCACCCGAGACGGCGGACCTGAAACAGCGCATACCCCCCGTATGCCATCTCCAGGGATCCGAGCCACCAGTTCCACCGTTCGGCTGGTCCACCGTCGGGAGCGTCCGCGAGCTGGACGACGACGTGTTCCGGCGTGAGTTCGACGCCCGTGTCGTCGGTGTAACGGCCACTGTCAGCGAGGTCGCGCGCGTTCCGCGCAACCGTTCGGCGTTCCGATTCGTCGCCCCCGAACGGCTCGAGTCCGGCCAAGAGCGCGCGGGTGTCGAACCCTTCAGTCGGATCGCTGTTCACACTGGGGGTACGGACGGAACGAACTTGAGCACCCGGGATCGATTTCCGACCGGAGCGCTCGAGTAGCGGCTGCTCGGGGGGTGATCACGACAGAGATCGAACCGAGCGGAGGGGCGATCGGATGCCGACGGGACGCCCGCGTCGAAGGAAAAATGAACACCTATGAGTACCGGGAGCCAAACATCGATATGACCACGACATCGCCCTTCGTCGGCGGCGGTGATCCGGCGGGAACGATCCTCGCGACGAGGGTCCTCGCACACGCCTCGATCGTCGTCGCAGCCGCGACACTGCTCGTGTTTCTCGGCATCTACGTCAGGCGCGTGCTCGCCGAGGGATTCGAGTACGAGTGGGGATACCTCGCCGTCGGGATCGGGGCGGCCGTCATCTACGGCCTCAGTGGTATCGCGACCGACCTCACCGGTCTGGTGTGGCTCGGCGCGTTCACCGAGGGTGCGGTGCTGTTTTTCATTCTCTTTGTCGCACTCGGAATCCGGGCGATGTACCACGCTGACCAGCCATCTGACCGCTCGAGTCGGCTGCTGCCGGCGTGGGTCGACGGCCTCGTCATCGTCGTCTTCGTCGTCGCGTGGTGGATCGGGTACTTCGCCGCCGGCGACTGGACGCGCCCGGTCGTCGCCGTCGGTTGGATCGGCGCGTCGGCGTGGGCTGTCTTCTACGGGATCCGGACGACGCAGGCCAACGAGGGGACGACGTTTTCGGCGCTGATCAGACATCTCCTTCCGGCCGTCCTCTGTGTCACCGCGATCACGATGACCGACCTGGTGGGAAGCCTCCTGAACGTCGACGAGGCGATCATCGAGGGCGTCTGGCTCGTCGGAACGGTACTCGTCGCCGCGTTCCTTTTCAACACTGCCGTCGCGATCCGCCAGCAGGAAGGCGAGGTCGAGCGCATGTACGACCGGACGACCTGGCGACAGCAGGACCTAGACGAAAGCCCGTAGCCAGCGCCCTTCGGTTCACAGTTGATGTTGTTTCGCCGGCCTGAGAGACGACGATTCGCCGGAGTCGAAGACGCTTTTCGGGTCCACCCCCTACCGGACGTATGACACGGCAGACGCGTCGTCGGTTCCTCGCAGCGACAGCAGGGATCGCCACTGGTCTCGCCGGCTGTGCGAGTGGCGTGCGTGATGCTCCGGATCCGGTTCCGCAATCGGACGCGCCGCCGGAGAGTGATTCGCCCTACGCGTCGGTGTACGGGGAAGCGATCAGTTCAGTCACGTTCGTCGGCGACGAGTCCGGCGGCGGCTCCGGATTCGTTTACGGCGACGTCGTCGTCACCAACCAACACGTCGTCAGGGACGCCGAAACGATCGGTGTCCGATTCGAGAACGGGGAGTGGCGGGAAGCCGGCGTCACCGCAACGGATATTTACGCCGATCTAGCGGTGCTTTCGACGGATATCCCCGCCTACGCGAGTTCGCTTGCCTTCGTGGAATCCATCCCGGCAGTCGGGACCGAGGTACTCGCACTCGGTAGCCCCTTCGGGCTCGAATCGTCCGTTTCGGCGGGCATCATAAGCGGGCGAAACCGATCCGTGCCGAACGGCCAGACCGGCTTTCCGATCCCGAACACCGTTCAGACCGACGCCGGGTTGGATCCGGGCAACAGCGGCGGCCCGCTCGTCACGATGGACGGTGCCGTGACCGGGGTCGCTGTCGCCGGAGCGGGAACGAGCGTCGGCTTCGCCGTCTCGCCACTGCTGGCCCGACGGGTGTTACCCGAACTCGTCGAGACGGGCAACTACGATCACCCGTTCCTCGGCATCAGACTGGTCGAGGTGACGCCGAACGTCGCCGAGGCGAACGACCTCGCGGAAGCCCGAGGAATCATGGTCGTCGAAACGACCGAGGATGGGCCGGCCGGCGAAACTCTCCAGGCGGCGACGGGGGAGACGACCGTCGAAGGCACCCCGGTTCCGGTCGGGGGGGACGTACTCGTCGAGCTGGCCGGCAGCCGGATCGACTCAAACGCGAATCTCGGAACGACGCTCGCCCTGGAGCTCTCGCCGGGCGATCGGGTAGAAGCGGTAGTCATCCGGGACGGCGAACGCCGAACGGTCGAAGTACAGATCGGCGCGCGGCCCGACCCCCAGGGGTAGCTACTCGTCGTCGCCGTCGTCCGTGGCGGCGTCCTCAAGCGCGCCGCGGAGTTCCGGGATGGTCGCGGTGAGATCGCTCACCTGCCCGTGGGCAGTCGTGATCTGGGTCAGAACCGCTTCGAGGGACTCGATGTCGGCCTCGAGATCGTCGGCGTCCTCGAAGGCATCCGCTTTCCGACCCATCGCGAACCACTTCTTGGCGTCCCGGAGGTGATCGGCCGCTTCGCCAGTGTCGAGGGCTCCCTTCAGCCCGTTCAACACGCCGAGGGTGTTGTCGGCGTCGGCGTCCCAGACGTCGTCGGGGTCGGGAAGTGTTGCCCGAGCGTCGGCGAGGCTCGCTTCGACGTCCTCGCGCATCTCCGTCGCCGCCTCGTCAAACAGTTCGTCGTCGTCGAGTGTGGCCTGGCTCATACGGGCAGTTCCGCGCCGTCGGGGTTAAAAACACGCCGCAAAGCGAAAGTGAAACTGCAAGGGGACAGTGACGGAACGGATCACTGGGGGCTGTTGTCGGTCACCGTCGGTGCCTTCGGCAGCGATCAGGAAACCATCACAGCGAGCCACATCGTTACTCGACGCGTTCGAGTTTCATCCGCGGGTAGTCGCCGTCCATCGCCATCGTAGCGACGACGTCCGTTCCCTCGTACTCGACGGCAAGTTCGACCTCCATGAACCGGCCGGTGAGTTCGGTGTAATCGGCCGAACTGTCGGCGAGTTCCGCCCGGAGAGCGTCATCGAGAATATCGACCGTCACCGACGTGCAGAACGGCTGATTCTCGATAGCTTCCTCGATGGCTCGGGCGAGGCTGTCGCTACTGGCCGGGGAAACGGGAGTCCCCGCGAACTGATGATAGAGCGTACCGAACTTGATGCCGGCCTCGAAACAGGCTTCCTGGGGGGTCGTCGGTTCCATGTCCGGAACTCGGCCGGCGAATACAAAAGCCCGTGCTCCGTGACGGACGGTGCCGACTACGGCTGACAGCGAAGAACCGGCGCGGCCGTCTCGGAACGCATTTAGGGCTCTCAGTCGTACCGTCATGTATGGAATATGGAGATAGTCTCGACCGAGCGCTCGATTCGGTCCCCGAGATCGAATCCTCGGGCGAGCGGCTTTCGGTCCCCGATCCCGTCGTTCAGACCGACGGGGCCTTTACCCGGTTTACGAACATCGACGCGGTCGCCGACGCACTGAACCGCGAAACGGAACACCTCCATCGGTTCGTCCAGCAGACGCTTGCGACGTCCGGCAAACTCGAGGAAGGGGTCGGTCGGTACAACGGCGACTTCGACGAGGGGGACTTCCAGCGCGTAATCGACGAGTACACCGAGGAGTACGTCCGCTGTAGTGAGTGTGGACTCCCGGATACGCGTCTCGTTCAGGAGGACCGAACGCTGATGCTCCGGTGTGACGCCTGTGGGGCGTTCCGTCCCGTCACGAAGAGCAACCGCTCGAAGGGGACCCAGCCGGCCGAAGACGACGTCGAGGCCGGCAACACCTACACGGTGAAGGTGACCGACACCGGCCGGAAGGGCGACGGCGTTGCCCACCGCGGCGATTACACGATCTTCGTCCCCGGAGCCAGCGAAGGGGACGTGGTCGACGTGTACATCGAAAACACCAGCGGCAACCTCGCGTTCGCCCGGATCGCGTGAACAGCCGCCTATATTGAACGTTCGTTCATTACGGTTACAAGCCCCAAGCTAGATGCGGACGCCCGTCCGCTTCGTTTCTCGCCAAACCGCCGTACGTGTGCCGGAACACGCCGGATTTATATCCGTGGACAATCCACTAGTGGACGATATGGGACAGACGCTTACCGAAAAGATTCTAGACGATCACCTCGTCGAAGGGGAGTTAGAGACCGGCGAGGAGATCGGGATCGAGATCGATCAGGTACTGACACAGGACACCACCGGGACGCTCGTGTGGCTGCAGTTCGAGGCGCTCGGGCTGGACGAAGTCCAGACCGAACTCGCCGCCCAGTACTGTGACCACCAGACGTACCAGTTCGACTTCAAGAACACCGACGATCACCGGTTCCTCCGTAGCGCTGCGGGGACGTTCGGGGCCTACTACAGCCGCCCCGGTAACGGGATCTGTCACAACGTCCACAAGGAGAACTTCGCCGCGCCCGGCAAGACGCTGCTCGGGTCGGACAGTCACACGCCGACGCCCGGCGGCCTCGGCCAGCTCGCGATCGGTTCGGGTGGCCTCGACGTTTCCGTCGCCATGGGTGGCGGCGCCTACTACATCGAGATGCCCGAGGTCGTCAACGTCCACCTCGAAGGGGAACTCCCCGAGTGGGCGACCGCGAAGGACGTCATCCTGCACCTCCTGCAGGAGCTTACGGTCAAGGGCGGCGTCGGCAAGGTGCTCGAATACACCGGTCCCGGCGTCGAGTCGCTGACCGTCCCCGAGCGGACGACGATCACGAACATGGGCACGGAGCTCGGTGCCACCTCCTCGATCTTCCCGACCGACGGAGAGACCAAAGACTGGCTCTCCCGGATCGGCCGCGAGGACGACTACGTTGATCTCTCGCCGGACGAGGATGCCGAGTACGCCGACACCATCGAGGTCGATCTCTCGGAGCTCGAACCGCTCATCGCCTGTCCGTCGATGCCGGACAAGGTCGTCCCCGTCAGCGAGGTCGCGGGCGAGGACGTCGAACAGGTCATCATCGGCTCCTGTACGAACGGTGCCTACGAGGACATCCTCCCTGGCGCGAAGATGCTTGAGGGGCGCACCGTCGACAAGAAGACCGAAATGATCGTCGCGCCTGGCTCCAAGCAGGCTTCGGAAATGCTCGCCCGTGAGGGCTGGACCGCGGAGATGATGGCAGCCGGCGTCAACTTCTCCGAGGCGACGTGTGGTGCCTGTATCGGGATCGGGCACGTTCCCTCTTCGGACTCCGTCTCGCTGCGAACGTTCAACCGTAACTTCGAGGGACGCTCCGGTATCGAAGACGACAACGTCTATCTCTGCTCGCCGGAGGTCGCCACGGCAGCGGCGATCAAAGGTGAAATCGTCGACCCCCGCAACCTCGCGGAGGAACTCGACGATCTCGAAGCGCCCGAATTCGAGATGGGCACCAAATACAGCGAGGGCATGGGTCAGGAAGACCCCGACATCATCGCACCCGACGAGGCCGTCGACGACGAGCTCATCAAGGGCCCGAACATCGGCGACGTGCCCCTGAAAGACGAGATGGGCGCGGATATCGATGGGCCGGCGCTGTTGAAGATGGACGACAACATCACGACCGACCACATCATCCCGGCGACACAGGACATCCTGATGTACCGGTCGAACATTCCGAAGCTCTCGGAGTTCACGCTCTCGCGTATCGACGAGGACTTCGCCGACCGTGCGCTCGACAGCGACGGCGGCTTCCTCGTTGCCGGCGAGAACTACGGCCAGGGCTCCTCGCGTGAGCACGCGGCGCTGTGTCCGATGTACCTCGGCGTCGAGGGCGTCCTCGCACAGAGCTTCGCCCGGATCCACCGAGCGAACCTCTTTAATTTCGGCCTGATCCCGCTGGAGATCGACGAGGCCGACTACGAGAAGATCGAGCAGGGCGACGACATCGAGATCGTCGACGACGTGGCCGAGGCCGTCCGTTCCGGTCAAGAGGAGTTCACCGTTCGCGTCAACGACGACTGGGAACTCACTGCCGATCTCGATGCCTCCGAGCGCGAACGGCAGATTCTGGCCGACGGTGGAAAACTGTCGCACACGAAAAAGAAGGCACAGGACGGTAGCGGCGCGGCACCCGCGGACGACTGAACCCACACGGACGTTCGTCCGTTATTTTTTGTGTCGATCGTTGATTCACGAGCTATCGGCACCGGTAGGGACACGAGCGTGGAAAAAGCGACTGGGTGGGGGGAGCGTACCAGTCGCTGTGTGGCGCTGAAAACGGGGTGGGGGGTGGGGATGCACCCAAATAGGGTGCACTCGTCACTTTGAGTCGCGATTACATCAATCTTCTGGCCGAAGGCGGTCGAAATGCCACTTCACCATCGGTTCCGGAACGCGCCGGTAAACATATACAAACGACAGCACAACGATTGAAACGTGACGGCCGTCGAGCCACGAACGGATATCGAGATCAGAGCGGCCGTCCGGGCCGACCTTCTCGATGTCTTCCGCATCGAAAAGCGATCGTTCGATCAGCCGTGGCCGTATGCGGCCTTCGAGCAGTTCCTCGGCTCGCCAGGGTTTCTCGTCGCTGAGGACGACACGATCGTCGGCTACGTGGTCGCGGATACGGTCGATCGCGGCGGCATCCGGATCGGACACATAAAAGATATCGCCGTTGCCCCGACCCGGCGGGGCGAGGGGATCGGTCGAACGCTTCTCTCTCGTGGTATTACGACTCTCGCTTCGGCCGGCGTCAGTCGGATCAAACTCGAAGTCCGACCGAGCAACCGGGCGGCCCAGGCACTCTACGAGGCCTTCGGGTTCGAGGCCCACCACGTCCGGCCGAGTTACTACGACGACGGCGAGGACGCCCGCGTGATGGTGTACCAGCTATGATCCGGCCGGTCCGTCCGGTTGCAGTCCGATCAGAACAACCCATCGACGTCGGAATCCCGCATCCGTCGGCGCTCGACGTGTTCCTGTAAGCGCTGTCTGATGATCGGGTCACCCTTGCGCACGTAATCCAGCGTCAGGGTCACGAGCGGGCTCGTCTCGCTGCCCGACTCGAGATCCGCCGTCGCGTACTCGACGGCCGCCGACACGATCTCGTCGTCACGGGTTTCCGCGAGCGCCCGTGCTGCGGCCCCAGCAGCTGGGAACCGGAGGTCATCGACGGTCACGAGTTTATCATCCAGCCAGAGGTCAGGGGGTTGTTCGCGCGTTCCGAGCGCCGGATCGGCAGCGAGACGATCGAGCCATTCCGAGAGCGGCTCAACGCCGATCCGCGCACAGTCTTCCAAGTACTCGACAGCGCTGTCGGCGAGTCCACGCGCGCCCGCTCGGTTTCCCGTTTTGGACTTGTGGACGGCGGCCGTCGCTTGGATCAATCCCTGCAGACAGTCCTCGCGCTCGCCGGCTGGATCCTCAAGCCACCGCGCTTCGAGCGGCTCGTGGGCCGCGAGGTAGTGCCCCGCGTTGTACAGGGCGATCCCGGCGCGCAGCCGATCCATGCCGTCGTTTCGAGATGGAGGGGCAATAACGTGCTGCCCGTGACCGACGCCGTTTTGTTCGCACTCGACGACGGATCGTCCATGTCCGAATACACGTTCGAAACCTCGTTCGAGCCGCGATATCCCGACCTGGACGTGAACGGCCACGTGAACCAGGCCGTCTATCTGAGCTACCTCGAACAGGCTCGGACAAAGTACTGGGCGGACGTCATCGGGATCCGGCACGATCGCACGCCCGTAGCGGTCGTCCGCCAGGAGATCGAATACGAGGCCCCGATCCGCATCGACCAGGAGGTCACGGTGGCACAACGGATCACCGAGCTCGGGCGGACGAGCATGCAGATCGAATACGAGGTCCGCGCCGACGAAACCGTGGCAGCGACGGCCGAGGTCGTGTTGCTGGCACTCGACCGAGAGAGCCAGGAGGCGATCCCGATCCCGCCCGAGTGGCGGGGTCCGATCGAGGCACACGAAGGACTCGGCGGGACGTGACCTGGCTCGGATCGTAGATTCCCCGATAGGAATCATCGAAGGTACAGGACGAAGACGGTCAATGCGATCCCGCTCCCGACGCCGAAGATGACTGCAACGACGAGAGCGAGGGTGGGATCGAAGTTCAGGAGAAAGAGCACGGCGAAAAGAAAGAGGTAATTGAGGGTGGCGACGGCCAGGCCTAGCTTCAGCCACTTCCGTTTTACCGGGAGTTTCCGAGATGGATCAGCCACATTATCCGATACGTGGGCCGGACTCTTAGCAATGGATGGAAGTTTCGTCGACACAGACACCACTGTGCGAGAGGCATGGTATCGACAGAAACGTCCTGACGGAGTTCAACGCGAGCGAAGCGAGCGTTGGGCACGTCAGGGCGCGAACGCCGAGCAGACGCTGCGACGCAGCATCTGCGAGAAGTGAGCGTCCTGACGGAGATTTGAACACGCCGGGAGGCTCCGGGCTGCGGCGCAAAGCGCCGTTCCGGGCTGCCACTCGTCTGCTCGAATCTCCGGGAAGTTTCGCCAACGTGGCCACTCGCTTCGCTCGTGACATTCCGTTGGTAGAAACGTCCTGACGGAGATTTGAACTCCGGTCCCTGGCTCCGCAAGCCAAGAGGATAGTCCACTACCCTACCAGGACTCACACGTATCTATCCCGCTTCGACGTATAGGGGTTACGGTTCCCTGAGGCGAAGGTACTTATTCGAAGGCGGGGCCACCGTGCGTATGCCCGATCGAACGCTATACGAACCGTACCGACACCGACAACGCTTTTCCGGAGGCCGTGTTTGCTCTCCGTAGCAATGGGCGCTATCGAGGATATCTATGCGGACCTCGACGCCGACGTCTCCGAGGAGGAGTTCCGTGAGGCCGTCGAGGAGAAAGTCGAGCAGATGGGCGGATTGGCCGACGAGGAGACCGCCGCGATGCTCATCGCCCACGAACTCGACGGCGGGGAGGTCGAGACGATCGCCGACATCGAACCCGGACTGGAGGAAGTGAAGTTCCTCGGCAAGGTGACGAGCGTCGGCGAACTCCGGACCTTCGAGCGCGACGAGGACGACGAGGAGGGCCACGTGTTGAACCTCGATGTCGCCGACGAGTCCGGGTCGGTTCGGGTCGCAGTGTGGGGCGAGGACGCTGTCGCGGCCGACGAGGAAATCGCCCCCGGGGATGTCTTCCGGATCAAGGGCCGGCCCAAGGACGGATACAACGGTATCGAGGTCAGCGCCGACCGTCTCGAACCGGACGAGGAAGCCGAGATCGAAGTCGAGGTCGGGGGTCGCGTCACCGCCGATTCGCTCTCGATGGGCCAATCGGACGTGAACCTCCGCGGCGTCGTTCTCGACACCGACTCGATCCGAACGTTCGATCGCGACGACGGCAGCGAGGGCCGGGTATCGAACCTGACGCTGGGTGATGAGACCGGGCGGATCCGGGTTACGCTGTGGGACGAACAGGCCGAACTGGCGGCGGAACTCACGGCGGGGCAAAGCGTCGAGGTCGTCGACGGCTACGTTCGCGAGCGTGACGGGAACTTGGAACTCCACGTCGGCGAACGGAGTGAGATCGACGAACTCGAAGAGTCAGTCGAGTTCGTCCCCGAAGCCGACGAGATCGAGGCCGTCGAGATCGGAGAGACGGTCGACATCTCCGGGGTCGTCCGGTCGACGGATCCGAAACGGACCTTCGACCGCGACGACGGCAGTGAAGGGCAGGTTCGAAACGTCCGGGTACAGGACCGGACCGACGACATCCGGGTCGCGCTGTGGGGCGAGAAGGCCGACATCGACCTCACCCCTGGTGACGAGGTGTTCTGTGCCGACGTCGAGATACAGGACGGCTGGCAGGACGACCTCGAGGCGTCGGCCGGCTGGCGGTCGACGGTTGTCGTACTCGACGGGGCCGAACCGGAACGCGGCGCTGATTCGGCCGGACTGGACGCGTTCGCCGACGGAGCGCCCGAGAGCGGTACTACCTCGGCGACAGATTCGACGGGAGACGGTTCGGACGAGGACGACGGAGCGGCCGAAGAAGGGATCGAGACGTTCACCGGAACCGTCGTACAGCCCGGTGATCCGGTCATCCTCGACAGCGGTGAGGAGACGGTGCACGTCGAGACCGACGCCGACGTCCACCTCGGACAAGAGGTTACTGTTCGAGGGCGTCGAGACGGCGAAACGTTCCTCGCGGATGACGTGTTCTAGCTCGGGAGAGCCTCGCAAAGATTAAGGCCGACTCGGCCCCGGATTGGTGTATGAGCGTCGAATTGCCGTTCGCCCCCGTCGATACGGTTATCCGTCGGAACGCCGGGCAGTTGCGGGTCAGTGCCGGAGCAGCCGAGGAACTCGCCCGGCGGATTCAAGAGCGTGGGGCGGCACTCGCCGCCGAAGCGGCCGAAGCGGCGACCGCGGACGGCCGCAAGACGCTGATGGCGGAGGACTTCGACGCCGAGGCGATCGACAAGGACCAACTCGAACTGCCGGTTGCGCCCGTCGATCGCATCGCTCGACTCGATATCGACGACCGGTATCGGGTGTCGATGGACGCCCGGATCGCCCTCGCAAGCGAACTCGAATCGTACGCCGACACCGTCTCAACCGCAGCCGCGATCCTCACACGGCACGCGGACCGTCGAACGATCAAGGCGGAGGACATCGAGACGTACTACGAACTCGAACCGTACTTCGAATGAGGTTCGGCTACCGCGAGGTCTGCTTAGAACACGATACTGGCTCCCGGCATCCGGAGAACGCCGACCGCCTTCGAGCCATCCGGCGCGCGCTCTCGAAACGCCACGGAGTCGCGTATCGTGAGGGCGAACTCGCGAGCCGAGAGGCGATCGAGGCGGTCCACGACGCCGACTACGTGGCCGACGTCGAAGCATTCTGTGCGGAGGGGGGCGGAACCTGGGACGCCGACACCGTTGCCGTCGAGGAGACATGGGACGCGGCGCTCGCCGCCGCGGGGTTAGCTTGCTGGGCCGTCGACGAGGCGATCGACGGCGCGGACGGGCGGCAGACGCCCTTCTCGATCGGCCGACCGCCGGGGCACCACGCCGAGCTCGACGAAGCGATGGGGTTTTGTTTTTTCAACAACGCCGCGGTCGCCGTCCAGCAAGCGATCGATCGGGACGGGTCGGGCGTCGATCGGGCCGTCATCTTCGATTGGGACGTCCACCACGGCAACGGGACGCAGGACATCTTCTACGACCACGACGACGTCTACTACGCTTCGATCCACGAGCGCGGGCTGTTTCCCGGGACCGGCGACGTCCTCGAGACCGGCGGGCCGAACGCGAGAAAGACGGTCCTCAACGCGCCGCTTCCCGGCGGCGGCGGCGACGACGAGTATGCGGCGTTCGTCGATGACCTCCTCGATCCCGCGATGGAGCGGTTCGATCCCGACCTGTTCGTCGTCAGCGCGGGATTCGACGCCCACCAGCACGATCCGATCTCGCGGATGCGTGTTTCGACCGAGGGCTACGGCCACCTGACGAGTCGGGTGCGAGCGATCGCCGACCGCCACGACGCCCCCCTCGCGTTCGTACTGGAGGGCGGCTACGGGCTCGATTCGCTCGCCGACTCGGTCGGGATGGTCCACGAAGTCTTCGACGGGCGCGAACCGGTCGCTCCGGACGACGAAGTCGGCTCGAAGGCCCAACGCGTTTTCAACGACGTCCGGGACGCCCACGATCTTTAAATCACGGTTCCGGGTCGAAATACGCCGCGAGTTCGACGCCGAACTGATCGGAGAGCGTCCCGACCGCCGCGTCGGCGAGCACCTCGTGTTCGTCCGAGAGCGCCGACTCGATGTGTGGTCCCAGAGACACATCGAAGAGCTTCGATCGAACGAGCTCGGCCGGCGTTCGATTCTCGCGGGTGCGCTCAACGACGTATCGCCCCGCCTCGTCGATGAACGGGCCCGTGACATCGGAGTCGGGCTGGTAGGCCTCGTAGAACCCCTCAGCGTGGTTTCTGACACCGACGGGCGGGCCTTCGTGGCGGGACACCGTCGAGAGCCGCGGGACGGCACACTCGATCAACAGCACGGCCTCGTCCCGAGCGAAGCACGCGCTCCGAAGCGGGGCGAACCCGGCCCGTTCGAGGGCGCTTTCGAGGCCGTTGAGCGACTTTTCCAGTTGGGGATAGAGCTGGTCGTCGACGATGTCGGGAGCTTCGAACCGGACGGCGACGGGAGCAGTCCCCCGGGCGTCGAGCCGCGCGCGGACATCGGCCGCAGCGAGCGGTTCGGAGGAGTCGGACTCGAATCGCTCCGGGCGTGGGTCATCGAGTAGTTCGCGTGCGTGGTGGATGAGGCGGGCGACGTTTCGCGGCGAACAGACCGCGGCGACGTTTCGCTCCGGATCGGTCGGATCGATGACGACGAGCGAGTCCTCAAACGATCGCTCGCCGTGCTCGGCCGGATCGAACCGTACGGGTGGCTCCCAGTCGGCCGCCGCTTCGACGAACGCCCGAAAGCCCCCGTACTCAAGAACGAGCAGTTCAGTCAGAAAGCCCGAAAATCCCTTGTTTCGGAGATCGCTCCCGTAGGCGCCGATCGCCGAAAGGAACGCCTTTGCTACCCGGACGTCGTCGGCGAGGGGATCGATTCGGCCCTCGAGATACGCCGTGTGGAACGGCGTCCGGTCGACGGCGGATCTGATCGCCGTCGCGTCCTCGACGTCGTAACACGGCACGCAGTCGACGTCGAAACCGCGGAGTTCGCCCTTGACGTAGGGGTGCTCCGCGAACTCCTCGTGGCCCGCGGGAAGAACGGCGTGACCGACCTGGAGGCCGTACCGTTCCAGTTCGGGCCGGTCGAGATCAGGGGGGAACCGGACGAAGAGATCGATATCGCGGTCGCCGGCGAGCCAGGTTCCCCGGGCCGTCGACCCGACGAGTTTCGTATCGGCCTCGACCGGCAGCGCCTCGATGGCCGTCTCGGCGCGGTCGGTGAGTTCTTCGACGGCCGCTTCGAGGGCCCGGAGCTCGTCTTCGTCGGGCACGACCCGATCGCGAACGCCGTCGACGACCGATTCGAACGACATACCCGCGGTTGCGGCGTCGATTTATAAAACGTGTCGGTGCGGGAGACGGACCGCCCTGCCGGCTGTGACCGATACACAAAGATTCGTCGACGAAACGAAAGCCATATGTGGCGATTCGGACTACGTTGGGACGCGAAAGGCCGCCGTAGCTCAGCTGGTAGAGCACCACGCTGTTAACGTGGTTGTCCCAGGTTCGAGACCTGGCGGCGGCGTTCATTTTTGTATCCGTGCAGACGCGTTGACACACGCTTGCGTCACCAGTAGCTTTGATCGGGTTTTCGTTCTGGAGTAACCGGAGCGAGATCCCAGTGGCAGTCCCGGTCACTCCCGGCAGACTAAAGAGGACCGAGCGGATATCCCGAGACGGAGGGCCCTTAGCTCAGTGGTCAGAGCGCTCGGCTCATATTTCCGGTGTCCGACGGCGTCGGGATGGGACACCGAGTGGTCGCCGGTTCGAACCCGGCAGGGCCCACTCTAATTTCGGTTCGTTCCTACCTGCCGACCAGCGGCGCATAAATGGGTTGAACGGCCCGAAATCAGCCGTTTCGGATTTTTCGCCGTCGGCTCCAGAACCGGGGCCCAACGAATTATCCGTTGGGGGTCTCCGTACTCTTGCGATTCGAATAGTCGACGGAGGTGACCGACTGTGAGTCCGCAGTCGTCGCTCTTCGACTTCGAAGCCGACGGGCTCCGAGACCTCTCAGAACTCACCGAAGCCGAGCGAGAAGTCTACGTCGCCGTCGAGCGAGAGGGGAAAGCCGTCCGGCAAGTCGCCCGTGAGACCGATCGCCGGCCCGGGACTGTCGGCAACCTGCTCAAACGCGCGCGCCTTCGCCTCGACGATCGCGACGAGGAGGTGTCGAAGACATGGTGACCGAGCTTCGAGAAGATCGAACCGGCCTCGGTCGCTTCGATGTCACACCTGCTCCCGTCGTTCGAACTCCAGCGCGAAACCCGGATGGGTCGGTCATCTGTCCCGAATGCGGTCAGTCGGTCACCGACACCCGCGGCACCCAGCGAATCCGCCGTCCCGACCCCGCCGACCGCGAGCTTCGCGAGCAACTCGACCAACCACTGCTCACTCACGGGTGGGTCTGTACCCGCCACCAGTACGACGTCGTCACACCTCACCACTGCCGGGGATCCGACGCCTCGAACCTGCCCGACGGATGGATCGGCGTGCGGCTCGTCTTCGCCGACGAAGCCGTCCGCTGGGTCCCCACCCCAGAACGCGAACTCCAACGACGAGGGATCGAGCGATGAACGCCGCATTCGTCGAGCCCGCCTGGCACGAGGTCGACGCCAACCTCGTCTTCGATGACCGCGGCGACTGCTGTCAGCATGGCCTCGAACCCTTCTACGCCGCCGAGAAGATCGTCCGGGAAAGTGACGGTGCTAAACGCGCACGCTGCCGTGTGGACGGACACACGGTCTCGCTCACACTGTACTACCAAGAGTCGGGGATCGGCGCGCTAAACCACCCTTCATCGGCTCTCGATACGATCCGAGAATTCCGCATCGCGTGGGAAGTCGTCGCTGACGATGACGACGTCGGGGAACGATCCGGCAACATCCACATCGCTCCACGAACGCCCGACATGACCGACGAGAGCGGCGAGCCGATCTCCACACCCGAGGACCTCACCGGCGTCAACTGCCGTGTGCTCGGCAGCAACTTCCCGCTTGAGCAGTACGGCGAACTCCTCCATCGAGCCACCCAAGCGCTCGGCTTCGATTCACGGTACTTCGCCGAGGAACGCATCCACCAAGAGTACAGCAATATTCAGGATGCTGCCCGCTACGTCCGGCTGATCCGGAACCACTCCGGATCGATCCACGCCGTCGACGGCGTGCTCGCCCGCATCTCGAATCTGCTCGCGAATGATCGCGAGGGCTACCGGA
>Ga0102935_1000088_pt1 | contig 28627 bp, 30 predicted proteins | sample SalPonR2_A_D2_MG_FD_78508 | JGI IMG/M metagenome (GOLD analysis project Ga0102935, IMG submission 78508) | Salt pond soil microbial communities from South San Francisco under conditions of wetland restoration - Salt Pond MetaG R2_A_D2_MG | ecosystem: Environmental > Aquatic > Marine > Intertidal... | reverse complement strand
TCCTGGTAGCTCTCCTTCAACCGCGAGGCGATGGTCTTCCGCATCGGACTCAGCGACCGCTCGCTTTCGATCGTCCGCTCGGCCGCTTCGTCGGCGTCGCTCGTCATCAGTCGTCACCCGCCATCGGGCACCATCCACGCCAGGGTGTCGCCGTCGGCGAACTCGCCGTCCTCCCCGACGACGACCTCGGTGAGCCTCCCGGCAGCGGGGGCGTACACGTCGAGGCTGACCTTCTCGATCTGGACCTCACACAGGCTGTCGCCCGCATCGGCGCGGCCGCCCTCGCGGACGAACCAGTTGACCACGACGCCCTCGTCGCTGTCGACGTCGTCCGGCCACTCCGCGAGCGTTACCGCGACGCGATCACTCTCCGCCATTTCACTGCGTCCGCGTCACGGCCGCCTCGATGTCGTCGGCGTCGGGCACGACCTCGTTTTCGAGCGGCCGCGAGTACGGGATCGGCACGTCCGGGATTGCGACCCGCTCGACCGCGTCGAGCGCGCCGAGCGCCTCGTCGGCGACGCTCGCAACGATCTCGCCCGTCACGCCGTACGAGCGGTAGTCCTCGTCGACGACCACGAGGGCGCCGGTCTTCTCGATGGACTCGACGATGGTGTCGGTGTCCAGGGGGACGAGCGACCGGAGGTCGATCACCTCGGCGTCGATCCCGGCTTCCGAAAGCGACTCCGCGGCGTCCAGCGCCCGGTGGACGTGGAGGCCGAGCGTGACGATCGTGGCGTCTGCACCCTCGCGCTTCACGTCGGCGCTGCCGAACGGGATGGTGTACGCCTCCTCCGGAACGGGCGTCTTCGGGCCGTCGGGCGCGGGGAGCCACCCGATTCCCATCAGCCGCTTGTGGAACATGTACACCACGGGGTCGTCGTCGCGGATGGCGTTGTGCATCAGCCCCTTGGCCTCGTACGCGGTCGAGGGGACGACGACCTTCATCCCGGGGACGTGGGCGAACGTCCCGTAGAGGGTCTGAGAGTGCTGGGCGGCGTCGTTGTACGTCCCTCCGACCGCGGCGGTCAGGACCATCGGCACCGACACGTTCCCGCCGCTCATATACGTGTTCTTGGCCATCTGGTTGTAGATCTGATCCATCGCCACCCCGAAGAAGTCGACGAACATCAGTTCCGCGATCGGGCGCATCCCCTCTTGGGCGGCGCCGACCGCCGCGCCCAAGTACGCGGTCTCGCTGATCGGCACGTCCATAACGCGGTCGTATCCGAACTCCTCGCGGAGCCCCTGCGTCGAGTCGAAGATGCCGCCGTAATCGGCGACGTCTTCGCCCATATAAAACACCTCCTCGTCGTCGCGCATCTCCGTGGCGATGGCCTCGACCATCGCCCGACTCATAGTCAGTTCCCGGTCGATCGCCCGTTCCCGGTCGACAGTCTCGGACATCAGTCGTCACCTCCTGCGAGGTCGAAGTCGGGCTCGGAATCCGTCACGCCGGTGCCCGGATTCACCCACATGTCCTCGTGGGCGGCCGCCGGCGCCGGCTTCGGTTGCTCGTTGGCCCACTCGATGGCCTCCTCGACGCGGGCTTCAGCGTCCGCGCGGAGGTCCGAAAGCCGGGCGTCGTCGACGCCGGCCGCGCGGAGGTCCTCGGCCAGCCGCTCGATCGAGTCCCGCGCCGCCGCCGCTTCCTGGTCCTCGTCGGGGCGATAGGTCTCGGGGTCGCCCATAAAATGACCCATCCGGCGGTGGACCTGAAGCTCCAACAGCGTCGGGCCGTTCCGGTCGCGGGCGCGGCCGACGGCTTCCCGAGCGGCGTCGTAGACCGCGACCGCGTCGTCGGCGTCGACCCTGCGGCCGGGCATGTCGAACCCATCGGCCCGATCCGAGCCCACCTCGACGTCTGTCACGCGCTCTTTCGGCATACTGATCGCCCAGTCGTTGTCTTCGATCACGAACACGACCGGGAGGTCGCGGACGGCCGCGAAGTTGAGCGATTCCAGAAAGGCCCCCTGGTCGATGGCGCCCTCCCCGAGGTACGCCACCGCGACGCTATCGGTATTGCGCTTTTTCGCGGCGAGGGCGGCGCCGGCGGCCGGCGGGCACCCCTCGGCGATGATCCCGCTACACGCGAAGTTGACTTCGGGATCGAACAGGTGCATATGGCCGCCCTTGCCCTTTCCGAGTCCGGTCTCGCGGCCGAAGATCTCGGCGGTCATCCGCTTGAGGTCGACGCCCTTCGCGATCGCGACGTGGTGCGGGCGGTGCGGCGCGGTGACCGTGTCGTCGTCCCGGAGGTGCTGGCAGACCCCGGCCCCGGCGGCCTCCTGCCCCGCCGCGAGGTGGAGCTCTCCCGGAATCGGGCCGGCGGAGATGTCGAACGCCGGCTGTTTCCCTTCCAAGTACTCCTCCTGTAACCGCTCTTCGTAGTGGCGAGCGGTCACCATGTTCGCGTACATCTCCTCGAGTTCGGTAGTAGATACCATACGTAGTAGTGTCGATAAAGAGTGCATATAATAATGAGGGTTACTCACGCTCGTCAGTACGGTATGCTCTCCCGAGCGCGACCGACTACGTCGTCGATCGCAGTCCGCTACGACGACGTCGTTCCCGAAGAGACCGCCGCGGGCTCAAAACAGCCGTTCGAGCAGTCCGCGGTCGCGGTGTTTCTCCGCGAGCAGGACCGAACAGTCCACCGCGTCGACGACGTCTAAGACGAGCGATCCGGAGACGAGACGGCGGAGCAACCCCTCCTCGGTCGCCCCGATGAGCAGAAGCGTCGCGTCGTCCGTGGCGTTTTGGATCGCCGTCTCCACGTCGCCGGACTCGACGCGCAGGGTGGCGTCCTCCAGCCCGTTGTCCGCCGCCCACTCCGCGAGGAACTGCTCGCCGGCCTCGCGGTCGTCGTCGACGTTGAGCAGCGTGATCTCGGCGTCGAACTCCGTCCGGAGCAGTTTCGCGACGGCGGCCGACAGCTCCGAATCCGGACCCCCGGCCGTCGGGAGCAGGATCCGCGAGGGGTCGAACCCGCGGTCGCGGAAGATCAGGAAATCACACGGGACCGCCTCTGTCAGTTCGTCGATCGCCGACTCCGCGCGGCCGGGCGAGCCGTGTGAGTTGGGTCCCCATCCCATAACGACGAGATCGGCCGCGTTTGTTCGGGCGGCATCGAAGATCGCCTCGTAGGATTTGTGCGACAGGATGGTGTTGGTCTCGACGTCGACCCCGAACGTCTCGGCGTCCTCGCGGGCGTTGTCGAGCAGGTGTTTCGAGCTCCTGTCGATCTCGTCTGACCGGTCGGCGGCGGCCGCAAGCGCGGTTTGGTCGGGCACTGTCACGATGTGCGTCGCGACGACGGTCCCCCCGCGCTGCTTTGCGATGGCGCTGGCGAGCGTGATGAGCTCCTGCTCGTGGGCGGGGTTGGCAAGCGGCACCATCACGCGGTATTTCCCGCCGTCCGGTTTGACGCTCGCGGCCGCGTTGACGGCCGCGTCGGGCATCTCCCTCGAGCGCGAGATGATGTGCTTCGAGAGGATCCCCTGTTTCTCAGTTCGGGTCCGAGCGTAGAAGAAGTACCACAGGATCGCCGCACCCGCGATGCCGAACGACAGCAGCAGCGCGTCGCTGGCGACGAAAACCAAGAGCGCGAACGAGAGCACGACGCCCAGAATCGGCAACAGTGGGTACAGCGGGACGATGAACTCCGGGGCGTACTCCTCGGGGGCGACGTAGCGCATCACGATCAGCGCTAAGTTCAACAGCCCGTAGATGATGAGATGCAGCCCCGACGCGGCCCCTGACAGGAGGGTCAGATCGCCGACGACGATGAATAGCAAGATGAGCCCGCCGGTGATACCGATCGCGCGGTAGGGCGTACCGAACCGGTCGTGGATCTCGTTGAGCGCCGGCGTGACGATGCGGTCACGCCCCATAGCGAAGTTGATGCGTGAAGACGCGAGAATCGAGGCGTTCGCGCTGGAGGCTGTCGCGAGCAGGCCGCCGAACAGCAAGGCACCGCCCATCGCGGCGCCCTGGATGTAGTCCCCGACCTCGACGACGGCGATGGGGTTTTCGCCGCCGGCGGTGACGGCGTCGGCGATGAACCCCGGTGGAACGGCCGCGCTCATAATCACTAGCACCAGGGCGTAGATGACTGTCACGATGACGACGCTGCCGATGACCGCCCGCGGAAGGTTCTTGCCCGGATCTTTGATCTCCTCGGCGACGCTCGTGATCTGGACGAAGCCGAGATAGGAGACGAAGATGAGCCCCGTCGTCTCCAAGGTCGTGACCACGTCCGTCGCGGCCGGGAGGTTCGACGGTTCGGCCCGCAGCGTCCCGAGCAGCGTGAACACCGTCAGGATACCCACCAGCAGGACGACGATGATGTTCTGGAGTCGCCCCGTCTCCTTCGCGCCGACGTAGTTGATGAGGACGAAGAACGCCCCGCCGACGAGCGCGACCAGCTTCACCACGGTGATCGAGACTGGGCCGACGCCGACGCTGCCGGAGAGCCCGAAGATGCGGGCGATATACCGGCCGAACCCGACCATATAGAAGGCGCTTGCGAACGCCAGCCCGAGCCAGTTGGCCCACCCGGCGATCGACCCGAACATCGGCCCCAGCGCGTGGTTGACGTAGTAGTAGGCCCCACCCGAGCGGGGCATGGCGGTGCCGAGTTCGCTGGCCGACAGCGCCGTGAACATCGCGATGACGCCACCCAGTACGAACGCCACGGACGCCAGCGACCCGGATCTGAGGATTGCCTCGCCCGGCAGGACGAAGATGCCTGCGCCGATCATCGTCCCGACGCCGATGGTCAGGGCCGCAAGCGGCCCGAGGTCCTTTGCGAGTTCCTCCTCAGTCATGTCTCGTCCTCACGGGGCAGAGAGATAACGGGACGATCCGCCCCCGTGACCAGTTGCAGCGACACGTCGCCGGAGAGAAACTGCATCAGTCGGTTCCCGCCGCGGGAACGGTAGGCGATGGCGCTGGCGCCGACCTCGTCGGCGGCCGCGAGGATTTCGGCAGCGATGTCCCGTCCGTAGGCGGTGTGTTCGTCGGCGTCAGGGAACACCGACCGGACGGCGGCGTACGACTCTGCGGCCAGTTCCTCGGACTGCTCGACCGGCGTCTTGTCGGGCACACCGCCGCCCTTCTCGACGACGTGGAGGGCGATCACGCGGCCCGGCCCGTAGGGTTCGAGGGCGGTCGCGGTCGCCAACGCGTCGGCTTCGTGAGCGACGGGAAGAAGCACGCGTGCGAGAAGGTCTTCGTCGTCGGTCTCACTGTGCATACGGTGTGATTCGTCCACTATCTGTTAAGAGTGTGTATCTGCGCTCGGATCCCGCCGAACAACGCCGGGGGAGTGACCCGTCCGGTTCTCGCGGGTTGCTCGGCCGTTTTAAGACGCTACCCGAACACGTGTCCGTATGAACGTTTACGAGAGTGACCTGCCTGGCGTAGGAAAGAAGTTCGAAGTCGAGATCGGCCACGGGGAACGGCTCGTAATCGTCACGCACAACACCGGCAAGCGGGAAGTATTCGTGAAGGACTCGGAGGACGCCGACGCCGAGAAACTGTTCGAACTCCCCGACCGCTTGGCGCGTACCGTGGGCACGATTCTGGAAGGCGCGTACTTCCAGCCGGTGCAGTCCGAACAGGTCGAGACGATGCTGGCGGAGGGAACCTTCCTGGAGTGGTACAACGTCGACGACGGATCGGGGATCGCGGGCCAGACCCTGGCCGATGCGCGTGTCCGAGAGCGCACGGGAGTGTCGGTCGCCGCCATCGAGCGGGACGGGTCTGTCGTCCCGTCACCGCAGGCGGATACGGTCGTCGAGGTCGGCGACACGCTGGTGGTCATCGGCTCCGAGGAGGATCTCCGAGAGTTCGACGCGCTCGTCTCCAACGACGCCGCGGGCCTGGAGTGACCGGATGACGACAGACTCGGAGGAGCAGTGGCGTGGCGAGTGAGGTAGCGCTCCTCGAACTCGGGGTGTTGTTCGCGGCGGTCGCGCTCGTCGGCGGCCTGGCGAGTCGCCTCCGACAGTCGGTCATCCCGTTCTACATCGTTACCGGCATTCTCCTCGGGCCGTTCGTCTCCGGGCGGCTCACTCCCTACGCGCTCGAAGCCACCGAGTTCGTCGAACTGGGCGCCGAACTCGGGATCGTGTTCCTGTTGTTCTTCCTCGGTCTGGAGTTCAACCTCAACCGCCTGCTCGCGAACCGAAATCGGATCGGCACGGCTGGCACGGTCGATTTGGTCGTCAACTTCGGCGGCGGGCTGGTGCTCGGGTTCCTGATTTTCCGGGCGTTCCTGCCCGCGGTTCTGGTGGCTGGGATCGTCTACATCTCCTCGTCGGCCATCATCACGAAGTCGCTCATCGATCTCGGGTGGATCGCCAACGACGAGGCCGAGCCGATGCTCGGGACGCTGGTCTACGAGGACCTCGTCATCGCGGTGTACCTCGTGGTCGCCACGGCGCTGTTGCTGGGGGGCGGCGACGTCGGGGCGGCCGCCCGATCGATCGGGGTCGCCCTGGGCGTCATCGTCGCCCTCCTGGCCGTCGTCTGGTTCGGAACGCCGTTGTTCCAGCGGCTGCTCGCCGTCGACTCACACGAGTTTATCGTCCTCCGGGCCGTGGGCGTCACCGTCCTCACTGCCGGCGCGGCGCTCGCACTCGGCGTGAGTGAAGCGGTCGCCGCCTTCTTCGTCGGGATGGCCTTCTCCTCGACCGACCACGTCGAACGGCTGGAGCGGCTTCTCGAGCCGGTTCGCGACGTCTTCGCTGCGGTCTTCTTCGTCTGGATCGGCCTCGTGACCGACCCGCTGGTGTTCACTGGCGTTCTCGGCCTCGTCTTCCTCGCCGTCGTGCTGACGGCGCCGACGAAGCTTCTGAGTGGCTACCTCGGCGGCCGGATCTACGGTCTCAGTGTCCGTCAGTCGACGCGGGTGGGGCTCGGGATGACGACCCGCGGCGAGTTCTCCCTCATCATCGCCACGCTGGCACTGTCCGGTGCCGGGACCACGCTGGCAGAGCCGGTCGCACAGACGATCTACGCGTTCGCCGTCGGCTACGTCCTGGTTATGAGCGTCGTCGGCACGATGCTGATGCAGTACTCGGCGCCGATCGAGGCGGCCGTCGTCCCGCGACTCTCGGCGCTCCACGCCGACGCCGGCGAGGACTGATCGGCGGACCTGGCAGTTCCGGCACCAAGCGCCGCGCTTCCGTGCCCCTCGGGCCCGTCGTCGCCTGAGTTGGGTCGAGGCGCTCCGCGGTGCCACGGCACCGCGCAAATCGAGACCGTGTGGCCCACGCGGTCAGTTCTCGGGGACGGCCGGCGAGATGTCGAACTGGTTTTCGAACCGGTGGACCGCCTCGTCGGAGCCAACGAGGACGATGCGCTCCTCGCCGGTGAACCGCCGTTGGGGGTCGATCGAGCTGGTGAGCCCGGATTCGTCTTCGACGGCGATGACGCGACAGCCCGTCTTTTCGTAGATGCCCGACTCCGCGAGCGTCGAGCCTGCAAGCGGTGCGGCGGGCACACGAAGCAGCCGGATCTGACTCGCCGGCGCGAGAACGTCCTCGCCGCGGAGTTCCCTCGCGACCATCCGCGCGCTCACCCGTGGCACCGACAGCACGTAGTCCGCGCCGGCGCTCAGCGCCTTCCGGGTCGCGTCGGTGGCGCTCACCCGCGTGAGTATCTCGACGTCGGAGTTCAGCGACCGCGCCAACACGGTCGTGAGCAGCGATGCGGAGTCGTTCGGCAGGCCGACGATGATCGCGCCGGCGGCCTCGATTCCCGCTTCCGCTAAGACCTCTTCTGAACTGGCATCGCCCACGATGTCTACTCCCTGGCGCTCTTCGACGTCGATCGTGACGACGTCGAGTCCCTCCTCGGAGGCAACCTCGTGTGCGGCTTGCCCGACTTCACCCTGGCCGGCGATGACGATGCGCTCGTGTTTCCGGAGCGTACGGGCCGGTTGTACGAAGTCGCTGAACGCCTCCAGCGCCTCGTGTGCGCCCGTGAGGAGCAGTACCGTGTTCGAGCGGATGATCGCGTCCGGGTGAGGTGGCAGCTGTAGTTCCCCGTCGATCCACGCCCCGATGATGTTCGCGCCCGTCTCCTCACGGATCTTCGAGTCGCGGATCCGCGTGCCGATCAGCCGGTTGCCCGGTTGGATCGGGACCTCCGTGACCTCGATCTCGCCCCCGAGTTCGATCGTGTCCGTCAGATCAGATCTGATCGAGGAGATCGCCTTCTCTGCGAGTCGGTGTCCGAGCACGCCGTGCGGGGACAAGACGGTGTTCGCGCCCGTCTCCAGCAGGATCTCCCGCATATCGCTGTCGTCGGTGAGCGTGATGACGTCGATGTCCGCATCGATCGATCGAACGGTGAGGATCGTGTTGACGTTCGCGTCGCCGGCATCCGTGATGACCGCCCGCGCCGCCCCGATGCTAGCCCTCTCGAACGCCGTCGCGTCCTGTGGGGACCCGTGAATGACGGAGTATCCCTCGTCGGAGAGGTCCTTGGCCCGTTCCTCGGACGACGAGATCAGGACGTAGTCGATGCCGAGCTGCGTGAGTTCGTCGAGGAGAACGGCGGAGTCGCGCCGGTACTCACAGACGATGACGTGATCGTGCTTGGGCGTGAGTCGGTTGTCGAGGTTGACCTCGGCGCTGGTGAACAACGGAATGATGATCAGCCGGAGGGTGAAGAACCCGAGCGCGATGCCGGAGATCTGCGCCCCGGCGACGAACAGGAACATAGCCGGGTGGCTCCAGAGGTCCGAGTCCTGGCCGTACCCTGTCGTGGTCATCGTCTGGACGATGAACTCGAAGGACGCAAAGATCGACTGGTCGACCCCCTCCAACTCCGCCAGTGCGACGTTGTACGTGACGGAGTACACGAAGATGAGTGCAAACAGTCCCGAGAGGTAGTAGATCACGAGACGGTTTCGCCGGGAGAGTTCGACGTCGGAGAGCCGTTCCGGGAGGTCGACCATTGTGGAATAGTACCAGAGACCGGCGACGATTTAAACTTAGTTTCTTGCGGGTGAGTACGCGGGTGCTGGCGAAAAGCCCGCCTTGGGTGGGGTTAGACGGGGCCGTACTCTCGACGAGCGAGACGACTCGCACCCGGAGAGGGGCCGCCGGTCACTCCGGGAGTCGGCGCTTTGCGCCGCCGACGTCGGGAGCCCAACGGCTCTGTCGTCTCTCTTGATCCGGTTCGACCCCAGCCGAGCAAGTACCTTGTGGAGGTCTCCCGTGGCCTCGTCCATCCGCTTTTATTAGTCGGCTCTCCGAACTCGCGTCCAATGCGCGCAGTCAGATTCCACGACCACGGCGGTCCCGAGGTACTGCAGGTCGACGAGGTCGAGCGGCCTGACCCCAGCCACGGCGAAGTCGTCGTCGACGTCGAGGCCGCGGGCGTAAACCCGGTCGACACCTACTTCAGAGAAGGCGCCTACCCCGTCCCGCATCTGCCGTTCATCGGCGGCGGCGACCTCGCGGGCGTCGTCGCAGACGTCGGCGAGGGCGTCGACGAGCTCGCCGTCGGTGACCGCGTTCTCGGCACCGGCCTCGGCAACGGGCGGCCCGGCACCTACGCCGAAGCCGCCGCCGCGCCCGCGGCGAACCTCGCGCACCTCCCCGAGGGGGTCTCCTTCGAGGACGGCGCGGCGCTCGGCACCGTCGGCGGCACCGCGTGGCAGGCGCTCGTCCACCACGGCGACGTCGACCCCGCAGAGACCGTGTTGGTCCACGGCGGCGCCGGCGGGGTCGGCCACGTCGCCGTCCAGCTCGCGGAGACGATGGGCGCACACGTCTACGCCACCGCTTCGCCGGAGTACGCCGACGCGCTCGCGGACCTCGGCGCCGAGGCGACATTCGATTACGCCCGCGAGGACCTCGCGGACGCGATCGCCGACGCCGCCCCGCCGGACGTTGTCGTCGACCTTCACATGGACCAGTATCTCCAGTTGAACACCGACGTCGCAAACGCCGGCGCCCGCGTGATCGGCATCGGCAACGACACCGCCGAGGGCGGCTTCGACGACATCGGCGCCACGAAGGGCAAGGAGGTGCGGTATCAGTTCATGTCGCTGTTCAACGCTGCCGACCTCAACGGGGTGCTCGACGGCGTCGCGGACCTGTGTGCCCGCGGCGAGGTCGAGCCGGTGATCCACGAGGTCTACGACTTCGACGAGGCGGCGGAAGCCCAGCGCGCGGTGCTGGAAGAGAGCTTCCTTGGGAAGCTGATCCTGACGCCGTAGCGGGGCCGCACCGGCGGATGCTCCTCCCGCCGGAGCTGAGGGTGTTCGCGACGACTCCACGGCTCTTCGTCGAACGTCGAACCCCATCTTACCCGATTGCGGAAACCCTTTTGCCCCCCGTCAGCACGTAGGTGACAATGATCGCAGGTGGTCCGACGTGACGATGGACGAGCGGATCGAGGAGTTGCGCGAGAAGCGCGAGCGCGCGCTCAAGGGCGGCGGCCAGGAGCGCATCGACGCCCAACACGACAGAGGCAAGATGACCGCCCGCGAGCGCATCGACTACTTTCTCGACGACGAGACGTTCTACGAGTTCGATCAGCTCCGGACGCACCGCAACCACAACTTCGGGATGGAGGAGACGCGGCTCCCGGGCGACGGGGTCGTCGCGGGCTACGGCGAGGTCGACGGGCGGAAGACGTTCGTGTTCGCCCACGATTTCACCGTCTTCGGCGGCTCGCTCGGTGAGGTGTTCGCCGAGAAGATCGCGAAGGTGATGGACACCGCGGTGGAGGTCGGTGCGCCCGTCGTCGGGCTCAACGACTCCGCGGGGGCGCGGATCCAAGAGGGCGTCCAGTCGCTCGGCGGGTTCGGGCAGATCTTTCGGCGCAACACCGAGGCCTCGGGCGTCGTCCCCCAGATCTCGGCGATTATGGGGCCGTGTGCGGGCGGTGCGGTCTACTCGCCCGCGCTCACGGATTTCACGTTTATGGTGAAAGACTCGAGCCACATGTTCATCACCGGACCCGACGTGATCGAGACCGTCACCGGCGAGGAGGTGAGTTTCGAGGAGCTCGGCGGTGCGGTCACCCACGCCGCCACCTCCGGCGTCGCACAGTTCGCCTGCGATTCCGAAGAGGAGGCGCTCGACGACATCAGGCGGCTGCTGTCGTACCTCCCGCCGAACAACATAGAGGACCCCCCGCGGGTCGAGCCGTGGGACGATCCCGACCGCGCCGACGAGTCGCTGAACACCGTCGTCCCCGATCAGCCCCGAAAGCCCTACGACATGCGCGACGTCTTCGAGGGCGTCCTCGACGAGGGCTCGTTTTTCGAGGTTCACGAGGACTTCGCGAAGAACGTCCTGGTCGGGTTCGCCCGACTCGACGGCCACTCGGTCGGCGTCGTCGCCAACCAGCCCCGCGTCAACGCGGGCACGCTCGACATCGAGGCGTCCGAGAAGGCCTCGCGGTTCGTCCGGGTGTGTGACTCGTTCAACGTTCCGATCGTGACCTTCGTCGACGTGCCCGGCTTTCTCCCCGGCACCGATCAAGAACACGGCGGGATCATCCGCCACGGCGCGAAGCTGCTGTACGCCTACTCCGAGGCGACCGTCCCGCTGCTCACGCTGATCACGCGGAAGGCCTACGGCGGCGCCTACGACGTGATGGCGTCGAAACACCTCGGAGCCGACGTCAACTACGCGTGGCCCACTGCCGAGATCGCGGTGATGGGGCCGAAAGGCGCGGTCAACATCCTCTACAGCGAGGAACTCGCGGCCGCCGACGACCCCGAGGCTCGCCGGGCGGAGCTCATCGAGGAGTACCGCGAGGAGTTCGCGAACCCCTACACTGCGGCTGATCGCGGCTTCGTCGACGCCGTGATCGAGCCGACGGAGACGCGCTCGCGGCTCGTCTCCGATCTGGAGATGCTCCGCTCGAAGCGCGAGTCGCTCCCCGACAAGAAACACGGGAACCTCCCGATCTGAGAGTATGTCGGAGGACCTCACAGACCGGGTGTCGATCCCCGACAACGCCGACGACGAGGAGGCGGCCGCCATCGCGGCGGCGGTCACGGCACACCTCGGTGCCGCCGAGCGAGCCGCCGCGGCCGCAGCCGCCGCGGCCGACTCGGAGCCGACCTGGGACGGCGAAAAGTGGGGGTTCGCGGGGCGAGTGGCGTCGACCGGCGGCCGACGGATCCGCCGCGTGCCGGAGGGCGCGCCGACGGACGGGTGGACGGCCGCGGGGCGCGTGGACCGGTTCTGAGTCGCGCAGCGCGCCGTAGCTACCGCTCACAGAGACAGTGCCGGCATCGAGAACAGATCCCAGATCAGGCCGCGGGCTCGCCGCCGCTGTTCTTCCGTGTGATGTAGCCCGCAATCCGGTTGCGGACGCCCTTCGACTCCACGTTCGTGAGCGTCGCGACGCTCTCTTTGTTGGTCTCGAAGTCCGTGTTGAACGCTTCCGGATACTTCTCGAGCAGCACCTTCCCGAGCTGCTTGACGTATTTGGGTTTGATCGCCATACCCGAATATCCGCCAGCGCGCACAAAAACGATTCGTTCCTGCGGCGATAATCGTGCGTACGTGGGCGATGGATGGGGGTGTCCACCCTGGGAAGAGAGTAGAAGGGGCCGAGCGGTCGCGGACGCCGATGAACTAAGCACCGCAGAGCGAACGGAGTGCGCGACGGGGAGCGCGGCGAGTCAGCGGCCGCGAGCCCGAGGGGGCTTCGGACGTCCCCACGCCACCGGTTTGACCGATCACAGTTCTGATTACGTATCTACGCCGACCGTCCGAGCCGCTCGTCCAAGATCAGCCGGGTTTTCGTGTTTTCGACCTCCTCCAGCTCCCGGGCGCGAGTAATCAGCTGGTTCACGGCGTGGGTGTCGGCGGCGTCAACCACCAACACCACGTCTTCCTCGCCGGAGACCTGCCACACGAAGTCCACCTGGTCCCACTCTGCCATCCGCTCCGAGAGCGCCGTCGTGTGAACGTTGACTTTCACAGACACCTCGATCATCGCTTTGATGTTGCCGGTCCGCGTTGAGACGGTGAATCGCTCGATGATTCCCTCCTCGAGCAGCCGTTCGACCCGGTTCCGGACCGTCCCCTCTGAGGTACCCACCTGTTCGGCGATCTCGGTGTAGGGGGTTCGGGCGTCGCGTCGCAGGATGTCCAGGATTTGACGATCGAGATCGTCCATACCGGCGACACGGGACCCGTGGGCTTACCGATTACGAAATTCGTAACTCAGCTACGAAAGTAACACTTATACACCCGCGAAACGTTCGTTTCTCGTAATGTTGGACGCCTATCTGGCCCTGGAGGACGGCCGCGTGATCGAGGCCCGCGGGCGCGCTTCGGGACGGGCCCGCGGCGAACTAGTGTTCACGACCGCGTACACCGGCTACGAGGAGAGCCTCACAGACCCCTCCTACGAGGAGCAGGTTCTCACGTTCTCGTACCCACTGATCGGCAACTACGGCGTCCGAACCGAGCGCTTCGAGTCCGAGCGTGTCCACCCGCGTGCGGCGGTCGCCCACGAGTTCACCGACGACGTCGCCGAGTGGCTGGAAGCCGAGGACGTGCCCGCGATCGACCACATCGACACCCGCGAGCTGGTCACCTCGATCCGCGAGGAGGGCGCAATGAAGTGCGGCATCGCCGTCGGCGACGACGCCACCCCGGAGGCCGCGAAGGCCGAACTCCGGGAGTGTAAAGGAATGAGCGAGCACGTCGACATCGGCAAGCGCGTCACCACTGTCGAGCACACCACCTACGGCGGCGGCGACGTCGACGTCGCGCTGATCGACTGCGGCGCGAAGATGTCGATCGTCGAGTCGCTGGTCGACCGCGGTGCGACGGTCCACGTACTCCCGTACGACACAACGCCCGGCGAGATCGCCGACCTCGACCCCGATCTACTATTCATCTCGAACGGCCCCGGCGACCCGGCAAACTTCGAGGCCGCCGAGACGTTGATCGAGGAGTACGTCGGCGAACGTCCCATCGCGGGCATCTGTCTGGGCCAGCAGGTCGTCGCCCGCGCGCTGGGCGGCACCACCGAGAAGATGGCGTTCGGCCACCGCGGCGTCAACCAGCCGGTCCGGGACCTCGACTCGGGGCAGGTCGTGATGACAACCCAGAATCACGGTTACACCGTGGGCGAACCCGGCGACGACCTCGAGGTGAAACAGGTCAATGTCAACGACGGCACCGCCGAGGGGCTCGCCAACGAGGAACTCGACGTGCTCACGCGGCAGTACCACCCCGAGGCCCACCCCGGGCCCCACGACTCGCTGGGCTTTTTTGACGACGTCTTGGCGTTGACAGCCGAGAATCCGAACGTCGTCGCCGACGACTGAATCGGCCCGGCTTCCGTCTCGCGGGCCGCAGCGCTCAGGAGAGCCGATCGAGCGCGTCGCTCGCGACGTCTGCGACCGTCTCCGACGCCGCCGCATCGGCCGCGACCGTTTCGAGCAGCGGTTCGGCGGGGTCGTACTCCGCGGCCGCCAGGAGCCGGGTCAGCCGGAGTTGGTGTGACCCGTGGTCGGTCTCGATCAGCCGCTCAGCCAGCCACCCGCCCTCGTCGGCGAAATCGTCGGGGATCGCGTCGTGGTCGCCCAGCCCGAGCAGCACGAGCGGGAACGACGCTGGCCGGCTGTCACCCTCGGCGCCCAAGAGGGGGTCGACCGCCGAGCGCACCCGGTCCGGCTCTCGGATCGCGGCGTGCCCCAGCGCGACGGCGGCGTCGGGATCGTCCAGCGAGTAGTCGCCGGTGTAACTGTCGATGTAATCGTCGGCGATCGGCTCGACGAGCGCGGTCGGGACCTCGGGATACGCCGGCGCGAGGTCGGCCACGAACCGCCGGTAGCCGGTGCCGGTGTCGGCGGCGGCCTCGTACCACTCGACCGCGCGGTCGGATACGGGCTCGACCGCTCCGGGCCGGACGTACGCCAGGCCGCCCAGGATGGAGCGGATGTGTCCGTCCAAGGCCAGTTCGCGGTCCTCGTCGGCCCCGTGGAGATTGAGCAGCGTCGGGACCGGATCCGGCAGATTCGAGGGGTACTCGGTTGCGACCTCCGAGAGCAGACGGATCGCGACGTATCTGGCCGCTGGGTCGTCCGCGCCGACGTCGCCGGCGACGCGAGCGTACACCTCGTCGTCGGCGACCGCGAGGGCGGCGAGCACCGCGACGAGGGTGCTGAACGCGTAGTCGTCGGCGTCGATGGCGGCCTCGGCGGCCCCGAGTAGCCGGTCGACGTCGCCGGTCAGCCGGCTTGGGTTCTCGTCGGCGACCCGTTCGAGGCCGTTGGCGGCCCGCTCGCGGACGCTGTCGTATCGGCCCCCCGCGTCGTCGCCGAGTCGGTCCAGGTAGATCGCGGCCGGGTCGTCGAACTCGTCGTGGAAGACGTCGCGGACGGTAGAAACGGCGCGCATCCTGATTTCGGAATCGGCGTCGGAGACGAGCCCTCGGACCGTCTCCCGGACGGCGGCTCGACTCTCGTCGTCTAGCCCGTCGGCCAGGGTCGCGATCAGTTCGGTGGTGAACTCGCCGGCACCCAACAGGGCCTCGGCGTGGTCCGGGCCGCCGACCGCCGCGACGACCTCGGCGGCCTCCTCGTCGTACCGTTCACTGTCGTCCGTGACGCGGTCGAGGAACGGATCGAGCGACGAGATCACCTCCGGATGCGTGTCGACGAGGGCCGCGAGGAGTCCGATCGCTGCCCCCTCGGTGGAGCTCGTCCCGGTGACGCCGGTGAACTCCCGGCGAGCGACGGGCGCCAGCGGAACCACCGCGTCGGGATCGTGAGACGCGACCGCCTGGGGGAGATCGAAGAGGTCGTACCGGATCTTCGATTCGGTCGTCCGGAGCACCGCTGCGACCTCCTCGATACGGTCGGTGTAGGCGTCGGGCCGCTCCGCGGCGTGCGTCGCCAGCGCGGTCGCGGCGTTCTCTCGGGGTTTCGAGTTTTCGCGGCCGTTTTTCAGCACGTCCCAGACGTCCGGGAGCGCCGGCTCGACCGCGTCCGGATACGCGCCGTCGATGTCGTAGCCGTCGCCGGCGATTTCGTTGATCAGTCGGACGCCGACGTTTCGCGCGGTGCTGTTTTCGGCGGTCATCAGCGTGCGAGCCTCCTCGACGAGTTCGGTCTCGACCGCCAGGACCGCACACAGGATCTCCTTGATCGTCGACTCTTGGAGGTACTCTCCGAGCCCCGCTCGGATCTCCGGGCGGAGCGCACGGACCGCGTCCGGATTCGTCTCCGCGAGCGTTTCGAGGACCGTACTCAGCGCCGTCCCCCCGCTGTAGCTCTCGGTCGTCACCCGACCCCGGAGCCGGTCGGCGTCGAACCGGGCGTCGATCTCCTCGTCGGACAGTCCCTCGACCAGGTCTTCGAGCGCGTCTCCCGCTGGCGAGTGGATGGTGTAATCCGGATGGGCGATCCCGTCCAGCAACGCCGTCAGGTCGTCGTCCCCCACCGTCGACGGATCTGATTCCACGGCTGCCGCAACCGTCTCGATCCGATCTTCTGACACCTGCATCATCGGGTTGCAGAACAAGTGACAATAGTAAAAACCTTCTGTCCGCAGGGGCCCCGCCGTCCCGCGATCAGGCGGCGCGATCACTCGGACGCGGGGGCATCGGAGGGCAACGCTTAATTCCAGGGCCGGACAAAAAGCGGTACTTGTATGGGTTTATTCCCGCCACTCACGTCTCTCACTCACCGGTTTCCCGAGAGGAACGCCGCCGACGTCGGGTCCCTGGCAGTCGTCCGTCCGGGAGCCGCCCCCGAACTCCTCCAGATCGGCCCGATCACCGACACTACGGTGACGATTGCGGGTGCGGTCGTGATCGTCGTTCTGATCGCGCTCTCCGCGTTCTTCTCCTCCTCGGAGATCGCGATGTTCTCGCTCGCGAAACATCGAGTCGACTCGATGGTCGAAGACGGGATTCCGGGGGCCACGACAGTCAACCACCTCAAGGAGAATCCCCACCGCCTCCTGATCACCATCCTGGTCGGCAACAACATCGTCAACATCGCTATGTCGTCGATCGCGACCGCGATCGTGGGGATCTACTTCGACCCGGGGACCGCCGTGCTCGCGTCGACGTTCGGGATCACGACGCTCGTGTTGCTGTTCGGCGAGAGCGCGCCGAAGTCCTACGCCGTCGAGAACACCGAGTCGTGGGCGCTCCGGATCGCCCGCCCGCTGAAGTACTCGGAGTACGTGCTGCTCCCGCTCGTGGTCGTGTTCGACCGCCTGACCCGCATCATCAACCAGGTCACCGGCGGGCGGTCCGCGATCGAGACTTCCTACATCACCCGCGACGAGATCCAGAACCTGATCCAGACCGGGGAGCGCGAGGGCGTGATCGAGGAGGAAGAACGCGAGATGCTCGACCGCATCTTCCGGTTCAACAAGACCATCGCCAAGGAGGTGATGACCCCGCGGCTCGACATGACCGCCGTGCCGAAAGACGCCACCGTGGAGGAGGCCATCGAGACGTGTGTCCAGTCGGATCACGAGCGGGTTCCGGTGTACGACGGCAACCTTGACAACATCATCGGCATCGTCACGATCCGCGATTTAGTGCGCGAAAAGCACTACGGAGAGGGCGAGTTGAAGCTGACCGACATCGTCCAGCCGACGCTCCACGTCCCCGAGTCGAAAAACGTCGACGAACTCCTGACCGAGATCCAAGACAACCGGCTCCGAATGGTCATCGTCATCGACGAGTTCGGGACCACCGAAGGGCTCGTCACCCTAGAGGATATGGTCGAGGAGATCGTCGGCGACATTCTCGAGGACGACGAGGAGGAGTCCTTCGAGCGCGTCAACGACCGCGAAACCCTGGTTCGCGGCGAGGTCAACATCGACGAGGTAAACGAGGAACTCGGACTCGACCTGCCGGAGGGCGAAGAGTTCGAGACGCTCGCGGGGTTCATCTTCAATCGCGCCGGCCGACTGGTCGAGGAGGGCGAGCGGATCGCTTACGAGGACATCACCATCCGGATCGAGCAGGTCGACAACACCCGGATCCAGAAGGCCCGGATCACCCAACCCGAGGTGTCCGGCGGCGAGGAGGGCCAAGCCGATGCCGAAGCGGCCGAGACCGCAGAGAGCGCCCCCGCCCCGGAGTCGGCGTCGGATCCGGCGGAGTAAGGGCGCCGGACGGTCTCCGAGGCGCCCCGAGAGTCGGGGGGGTCGGCACGCCCCGTCTACACCACGGCGTCGACGCCGAGAAACGCGACGTAGGAGACGCCGAAAGCGAGCGCCAGCGACCCGGCCCACGCCAGAACGGTCTTGGCCATCTTCTCGCGGCTGACGCCCGCGCCGTCGGCGGCGTACCCGCTGCCGATGATCGCGCTCACGATGATCTCGTTGAACGACACGGGGATGCCGAGCGCGACGGCCGTCTGTGCGATCGCGAAGGCGGGGATCATGGCGGCGATCGACCGTCGCGGCCCCAGCGACGAGTAATCCTGCGAGATCGCTTTGATCATACGGGGTGCGCCGGTCCAGGAGCCGACCAGCAGCCCCAACCCGCCGCCGACCAACAGCGCGGGCAGCGGGACCGCCACCGCGTCGAGCAGCGGCACCAGCGGGCCGATAGCCAGCCCAACCTGGCTTCCGCCGGCCGAGAACGCCACCAGCCCGCCGAGAACCAGTAGGAACCGGCGCTGTCCCCGTGCGGGGTCGATCAGGATGTCCCGCCGGACGGCGGCGAACGCGGCGATCGCGAGCAGCGTCGACACCGCAACCACACCCAGGTCGATCCCGACCACGGGCGCCGTGACCGGCGGAGTCGTATCCGCAGCCACCGCCGCCACCGACCGCCCCGTCTCCCCGCCGAGAATCGCAAAGCGGATGTTCGCGACGAGCCCTCCGATGACGCCGGCGAGAGCGGGCACCGCCACGTGTTCCGGGACCGAGTCGTTGCGGAGGAGCCGCGCGGTGGCGTAGGCGATGCCACCGCCCACGAACGGCGTGAGAATCCACAGCGACGCGATCTGCTGGTACTTCGCGACTGCGGGGCCGCCGCCGTTGGCGAGGCCGACGCCGACGACCGCGCCGGTGACGGTGAACGCGGTCGCAATGGGGTACCCCGCGAACACGCCGATCGCAACGAGGGCCGCGGCCACGATCAGCGCGACCGTCGAAGCGGTGGCGGTGAGCACCGACCCCACGACCAGCTCGGTTCCGACGGCCTCGGTGACGTTTGCACCCTGGAGGACCGCGCCGGAGAGCCCCAAGACGCCGACGACGAACCCCGCCCGCATCACCGAAATGGCGTTCGCACCCACCGCGGGGGCGAACGGGGTCGATCCCGAGGACCCGGCGCCGATCGACCACGCCATAAACAGGCTGGCCAAGGCGGCGACGACGAGCGTCGCGAGGGTGGCGACCCCGACCATCCCGGATTACTTCCCCCGGTAGCCCTCGTCGAACCCCTCGCGGAGTCCGCTGAGGGTTCGCCTGACGAAGAGAAACGCGAAGAAGACGAAACCGAGGAGGAAGACGACCAACACGACCAACGCGGGGTTAGACGCCACGAAGTCCGTAACGACGTCTACCTGGGCGGGAGCGCCGTCGGAGCGGACGGGCCACACCCGTCCGACCACTTCGGGCTGACGGGCGAGCATAGCTCCGCTTTCCCCGGCGCCTGTAAATGCGTTTCGCCCGCAACCGACGCGGCGGAAGACTCAGTCACCCCGCGTGAGAACACTCGCATCAGTATGGCCGACCTCCTGCCCTCCCGGGCCGGCCTCCGAGGTCGCAGACCGGGTCGACACCTCGATCCAGAACGCCCAGTACCATCTCGACCGCCTCGAAACCGCGGGGCTGATCGAGGCGGCCGGCACCGCGTAGTCGGAGAAGGGACGTGAGGTGACCGTCTACGCGCCCTCGGACCAGGCCCTCGTCGTCGTTGCCGGCTCCGACGAGGGGGCGAGCGGGCTCCAGTCGGCGCTCACGCGGCTGCTCGGGGGCGTCGGCGCGGTCGCGCTGGGTAGCGTCGTCGTCGACCGACTCGCGCGGGCCGGAGCCGCGCCTGCGCCGACTGCGGAGGACGCCGGTGCCGGCGGGGCTGGGGCTGGGGCGAACGACAGCGTGACCGCGGAGCCGACAGCCGACCCGACCGCCACGGCCGAGCCGACTCCCACCGGGACCGCCGCCGACCTGACGGGGACGGCGGTCGAGACGACACACGGCGCGGCGGGTGGTGGGTCGGACCCGCTCGCGACCGCCGCGGCGGCGGTGTCGGGGCTCCCGCCCGGCGCACTCTTCTTTCTGGGCGGCTTGCTCGCGCTGCTTTTCGTCACGGCCGCCCGGCTGCGGTAGGCCGTCCCGTCGGTCGCGCCGCCGCTGACGATGGGTAAAATCCGGGTTTGAGTCTACGTCGGCTATATTATCCAGTGGAGCCTACACGGTAGTGCAGGGTCGCCGCCGCTTCGGCTCTCCACCACCCGTTTGCCTCCCCGGCTACCGAGCGGGTTCTCGCGGCGGTCACCGGTGCCTCGCCCCGCCCCCTATCGGTGGCGACCGTCGTCCGAGGGCCACCCCGGCGGCGGCGGCCCGAAACTCCCCTCTCTTCGCGTGTACGGACGAGCCACGCTGCTGCCGTCCGTGTCGGGTATCCGTCGCCCGGGGGTCCCAACGGCGGACGCTCCGGGGCCGACGCCTCACGCCTCCGGGCCGATCTCGAACGACTTGAAGACCTCGCCGCCGGCCGCAACGAGTCGCCCCTCGAGGGCGTCCCCGCGGGCCTCGAACTCCGCGTGCGCCGCGCGGTTCCCACGGGGCTGCGCGTGGCTCCCGGGGTTGACCAGCACGACGTCCCCACCGGGGTCGTACGTCGGACGGTGGCTGTGCCCGAACAGCACCACGTCGGCGTCGCGTTGCCGGCCGAACAGCGACAGCGCAGTCGGGCCGCCACGGCGGGTGTGAGTCACCGCGAACGTGTACCCGCCGAACGTGAGCGTGCGGGCCTCGGGGAGTCGCCGGCGGATCGCGGCGTCGTCGTTGTTGCCGGCGACCCCCAGCAGACGGTCGGCTTCGCGCTCGAAGTCGTCGAGCACGGACTCGCGCATAAAGTCGCCGGCGTGGACGACGACCTCGGCCTCCCGGACCGCCTCGAGCGTTCGCCCCGACAGTCGGTGGCTGTCGGTGCTGTGGGTGTCGGAGACGACAGTGAGCATACCACTCGGTACGGCACCCGACGACAAGAACCACCCGACGCGTCGATGCGTCGACGACCCCTGGAGTTCGAGGGGCGCCCGCCGCCACTCACAGCTCCGCGACCGCGCCGGCGACCCGGTCGACGGCCGTCTCGACGTCCTCGCGATCGATGTCGAGGTGCGTACAGAACCGGGTGAGGTGCGGACCGTGAGCGCCGCCGCGGACCCCGACCGCCTCGCAGGCGTCGACGAACGTCTCGGCGTCGACCCCGAGGTCGTCGGTGTACACCTGGACGATGTTGGTGTCGGGGACGGGTACCCGGAGCCCGTCGATCGCGTCCAGCCCGGCTGCGAGCCGCGCGGCGTTTGCGTGGTCGGTCGTGAGCCGGTCGACGTTCTCGAGCGCGACCAGCCCCGGGGCCGCGATCAGCCCCGCCTGCCGCATCCCGCCACCGAACAACTTCCGAATCCGGCGGGCGGCGGCGACGAACTCGGCGTCGCCGGCGAGAATCGACCCGATGGGCGCGCCCAGCCCCTTCGAGAGGCAGAACAGCACCGAGTCCGCGTCGCGGGCCATCCGCGCAGGATCGGCGTCGAGCGCGACGCACGCGTTGAACAGCCGCGCGCCGTCGAGGTGGACGGGGACGTCGTGGTCGTGTGCGGCCGTCGCGGCCGCCGAGATCGATTCCGGGGAGACGGCGACGCCGCCACGGGCGTTGTGGGTGTTTTCGAGCGCCACCAGTCCGGTTCCGGGGCGGTGCAGCGACTCTTCGACGTACGCCTCGCGGATCTGCTCGGGGGTCAGCACGGCGTCGTCGGCGTCGACGGTCCGCGGCTGGACCTCCGAGAGCTGCGCCAGCCCGGCGAGCTCCCACCGGTAGATGTGGGCCTCGCGGTCGAGGACGACCTCCTGTCCGCGGTCGGTGTGGACTCGCGCTGCGATCTGGTTGCCCATCGTCCCGGTCGGGACGTACAACGCCGCTTCGGTGCCGACGCGGTCGGCCGCGGCGGCCTCGAGGTCGTTCACTGTGGGGTCATCGCCGTAGACGTCGTCGCCGACGGCGGCGGCCGCCGCTGCCTCCCGCATCGCGTCGGAAGGCCGTGTCACCGTGTCGCTCCGTAGGTCGATGGCCATAGCGACACGTTACTGCGGGACGAGAAATAGATACGGCCTGCTTGTGGGGGTGTCGGCCGAGTGGATGGCGCCGACTCGGCGGCCGTCGGCACAGGAGCGCCGTGCTACTGCAGCGTGATGGCGTACGTCAGCGCGAACAGGAGTATCGCGCCGGTCGCGACGTTGATGAGGGTCAGGTCGACAGCGCCGAGAACGTCCAATCCCCACACGATGGCGGCCGCGAACCCGGTCGAGAGAACGATGTTCATCGCGATCAGGACTCGCGGATCTCCCTGTGACCCGCTGGCGCCCGCCTCGAAGCCGTCGTCGCTCATACCTCCTGAAGGGGGAGTGGCCCCCTTAGCTCTTTGCGATGCGACCCCACGCGTCTGGTATGGAGGTTCGGAACCGCGACGGCGAGCCGGTCGATGCGGTGCCGTTCTTAGTCTCGGCCGGGATCCTCGGGATGCTGACGCTCTCGGTCGGGCCGCTGTACGGCCTGGCCTACGGCGTTCCGATCGCAGGGTCGGTCCTGGTCTCCGCGGGGGCCACTGCGGTGGTCTGTGCCGTCGCGTTCCACCGACTGATCTGGATCGCGCCGCCGGCGTGGGTGACGGTCCCACCGGAGGTCCGGTTCCAGCGACTCTGTTACCTCGGGGTGGTGTTCGGACTCGTTCTCCTCGGGTTGACCGTCCCGCTGGCAGTGTGACTTTGTACCTCCGCCGCCCAATGGGGGTATGCGCGAGGTCGAGGTGTCGGAGTTCGTACTGGCCCGCCCCCCGGCCGTCCACCGCGCGCTCTCGCCGGCGGCGATGGTCGCCGCCGAGGGGACGTTCGACGTGGCGGAGAGCCGGGACGACGACGACGGAACCGCGATCGTCGCCTCCGCGCCGGGTGTGACCGTGCTGTTGCGGTTCCAGCAGCGCGAGAACGGACTCGCGTACACCGCTGAAGGGGCGGTCGGGCCGTTCGACCACCTCGAAACCGAGGTCACGGTCGACCCCGAAAAGAACGGATCGCGGATCACGATGCGCTCGGCCGTCTCGCTCAATCTGCCGCTCCCCTTCGCCGACCGGATCGCGGCGTGGAAGCGCCGCGGCGAACTGCAACGCGCGCTCGACGGCCTGATCGCTGACGTGCCGTAAGCCGACCCGGGACGCGCCGGTTGTGCGACCGCGGCACATATTCACGGCACGATTACAAGTCGGTCTTGCTTGGATGATCGTATGAGTCTGATGGACACGGTCAAGAGCGCGCTCGCGGGCGGGCCGTCGGCCAAATCGACTCCGGACGACGGGTCGAAAGGCGCCTACTGGTGTGACGACTGCAACAACCGGATCCGGGACGTCGACCTCGAAGGCGACCCGGTGTGTCCGGACTGCGGCGCGGAGATGCGGTTCGAGCGCGCCACCGGCCGCGACTGCGCCTGTTGAGCGGTCGGTGGGTTGGTGTCGTTACGGGCGGTACGGGACTCCCGTCGCCGCGTTGTTTCCCGGTCTCGTAGCCGAATCAGCCGCGGGAACCTGTGTGCGTCTTGATTGCCGCCGTCGTTGGAGTGCTTGTCGACCGACGCCGAACGGCAAGCCGACGAGCCAACAATCGGCGACGAGGTGGGCAGGGAGTATCGGCCCCGTACTTATGCCTACTGCTTCCGTATCGAGGCGTATGTCTGAGCACGTCGGTACCGCACTGGAGCAAAGCGACATCGATGGGTTCCTCAAAGACCACGGGCTGGGGGTGTTGAGCCTGGCCGATGCTGATCAGGCGTACGCGATTCCGATCGCGTTCGCGTACGACGGTGAACAGAACCGTTGCTTCTTTCGATTTATTATGGGAGAAGACAGTAGGAAACGAGACTTCGTTGCCACGACGGATCGTGCAAGCCTCGCGGTGTACGAGTGGAAGACCCAAAACCAGTGGACGAGCGTCGTCGTGAACGGACCGATTCGGCCGGTCGCCGAGTCCGAACTGACAGTCGCCGCGTCGTTGTTTTCCGACATCGGCGAGGAGGCCGCGCTCAAGACGTTCAACCGGCCGATAACGGAGTACGACACGGCGTGGTACAATCTGGAGCCGGACGAGATAACTGGCCGGGGGCGGAGAGTCGGGGCGGAGTAATCCATCGACAGTGTATACCACGGCGTTTGTCTCCAATCGAGGGTACAGCTCGTCGCAGCCGCGCTCAATACGTCCCGCTGCACTCGGTACAACTGCCTGACAGCGATCGGCGAGACCGGGTGCCGCCCCGTGGGCTTTTTGTCCGGTGCTGATCGGTGCCCGTCCGGGTGTGGTAACTCTGCGATGACGTCCGCCTGTTTCCTTCGGTGTGAAACCAGTGGGGCCGACCCGAAGAAGCCCCACACTCCCAGCCAGCCGTCGCTTGCCTGAACGTCACAGGAGCACACGGTGATCGGAGTGTGAGCACCCACCCTACGGTTCCCTGAGCACCACCTCCGAGCCCTGCTCGTCCGGGAACGGCCCGTCGAGGTCGCCGGCGCGGTCCCATTCGTCGTCGGTGACGAGGGCGTCGTCGAGCGACCCGCGGAGCGACGCCTCGTCGTAGTCCGTGCCGATGAAGACGAGTTCCGTCTGCCGGTCGCCGTGGGTGTCGTCCCACTCCAGGTTCGGGCGGTTCGACCGGTAGAGGTCCCGTTCGACCTCCGGGAGGCTCGCGATCCACGGGCCAACGGCCTCGACGCGGACCGACGGCCCCGCCTGGCCGAGGACAGTCCGGAACTCGGAGCCGGCGACCCGGAGGGTGCCCTTCGAGCGGACGACACCTGGGGGAAGCGTCCGGAGGACTTCGGCGACTCGCTCGGGGTGGAAGGGCCGGCGCGTTCGATACGTGAAGGAGGTGACGCCGTAGACCTCGTCTGGGTGGTGGTGGTCCTCGTGGCCGTGGCCGTGGCCGGCGCCTTCGAGCGCCCGTTTCCATCCGGGGAGGTCGCCGACGCGGTCGGGATCGAACAGCCCGCGGTCGAACAGTCGGTCGTGTGGGACCGCCGAGAACTCCGTTCGGATCGTTTCGGCGTCCGGTTGGAGCGCTGCGATCAGCTCCTCGGCCTCGTCGAGTTCCGCTGCGGTACAGAGATCGGCTTTGTTCAGGACGACGACGTTCGCGAGTTCGGCCTGCTCGACCAGGAGGTCCGACAGCGGCCGATCACCCGCCTCGCCGCGCCGCTCGGGGTCGCCGCCGCCGAAGGCGTCCAGGAACTGCCGCGCGTCGAGGACGGTGACGAGCGAGTCGACGCGGTAGAGCGCCGCCGCCCGGGATTCGGTGGTGAACAGCCGTGCGACCGGTCCGGGTTCGGAGATGCCCGACGACTCCACGACTAAGGCGTCGAATTCGCGGTTCTGCGCCAACCTGACCACGGCCGTCTCCAGATCGTCCTGGAGTTCACAGCAGATACACCCGTTCGAGAGCTCGGTCACGCCGCCGGCGACATCGAGTTCCGAGTCGGAGGCGACGAGTTCGGCGTCGACGTTCACCGTCCCCATATCGTTGACCAGCACGGCGATGTCCCGGTCGTCAGCGTCGGCCAGGATGTGATTGAGCAGCGTGGTCTTTCCGGCTCCCAGGCTGCCGGAGATGATCGTCACCGGGATGGTCTGGCTCATACCCTCGTGGTTGGGGTCGCGGCCCTTGAACCCATCCGCGACAGGTTTTTGCTCGTGTCTCTCACACACACCGATCATAATGGATCTTTCCGACCGGATCGAACGCTTCCGCCGGATCGCCCGGGAGTGGGCTAGGGGGCTCTACCACGGGCTGGTGACTCACCCGGCGTACGAGAAGATCGAGAAGGAGGCCGAAGACGTCGAGGACGCGTTCGTCCTGGCGTGTTTCCCCGACGCCTTCGGCATCCCCTCGCCGGTCTCGTACTACACCGCGGAGCTTCTCCCGTTTCTCGAAGACGAGTTCGAGGCGTGGGAGCGGCGGCTGTGGGACCGCGGCTCGTACCTCGAACGCAAGGGCCAGCAGTACCACTTTTGATGGAACCGTTCGTCTTCTTCGGGGGCAAGGGCGGCGTCGGCAAGACCACCGTCTCCTGCGCCTACGGCGTCAAGTCGGCTCGGTCAGGGCTCGACACGCTGGTCGTCTCGACCGACCCGGCGCACTCGGTGTCGGACGTGTTCGAGCAGTCCTTCGGTGACGATCCGCAGCCGGTCGACGGCGTCGACGCGCTGGACGCGATGGAGATCGACCCCGACACCGAGGTCCAGCGCCACCTCGACGGCATCCGTCGGAGCCTCTCGGACCAGGTGTCGGCGGCGATGGTCAACGAGATCAACCAGCAGTTGGAGATGGCCCACCAGACCCCGGGGGCGTACGAGTCGGCGCTGTTCGACCGGTTCGTCGACGTGATGCGGGACTCGGAGCCGTACGACCGCGTCGTGTTCGACACCTCGCCCACGGGGAGCACCCTCCGGCTCCTCGGACTCCCGGAGTTCCTTCAGGGGTGGATCGACCGGCTGATGCACAAACGCGAGAAGAGCATCGACCTCTTCGAGAAGGCCGCGATCGGCAACAACGAACCCCGGCGGGTGATGGACGGCGATCCGGTACTCGCTCGGCTCCGGGAGCGTAAGGAGTTCTTCGAGTTCGCGGCGGGGGCGTTGCAGTCGGACGCGGCGTTCTTCTTCGTGCTCAATCCCGACCAGCTGTCGGTCAACGAGACCAGGCGGGCGATCGGGGAGATGGCGGACAACGACCTCGCGGTGCGGGGACTCGTTGCGAACAAACTCACCCCGGAGCCCGACGGCGACGAGGACGGCCGCGGGGCGCGATACCTCCGGGACCGGGTGGCGACCGAGTCCGAACGCCTCGCGGAAGTGCGGGAGAGCCTCGACCCGCCACTGGTCGCCCGGATCGAGAGTCGACCCGCCGAGGTGAAGGGATCGCTGCTCGATGAGGTCGCCGCCGAACTCGACGTCGAGACCGCGGCCGAGACGCCGACGTACGTGGGCTGACGCGCCGCGTTCGGGAGCGTTCGTCCGGATCGCTCCCGTCGTTCACCCACATAATCGACAGACAGGTCGGACCGGTCGGTCGTCCGTTTCGGCCGCACAACCGAATCCTGCGTTAACCGCGTTGCTGGCCCGTCACGGATCTAATTACCTGTGACAAACGCAACAAATAAGTTGGTGATGAATAATGTGAGTTTGTGGGATCGTACTAATGGTACAAGTCATCTGGCTCGTAGCGGCGGTACTCGTAACGTTCACAATCGGCTACGTTGGGTACTCAAGGTATCTGGCGCAGTTCCTCGAACTCGACGAGGAGAACGAGACGCCGGCACACAAATATGAGGACGGACAGGAGTATGTACCGTCAAAAAAGCCCGTGTTGCTCGGGCACCACTACTCGAGCATCGCGGGCGGTGCCCCGATTGTTGGCCCGATCACGGCCGGCGCGGTGTGGGGCTGGGTGCCGGCGCTTCTGTGGATCGCGGTCGGCAACCCGCTGATGGGGAGCGTCCACGACTTCGTGTCGCTGTCGGGGTCGCTCCGCCACGAGGGGAAGTCGATCGGGTACATCATCGGCGAGTACGTCGGCGAGGGCGGAAAGAACATGTTGCTGTGGTTCGCGTTCCTCACCATCATCCTGGTGGTGGCGGTGTTCGCCCTGGTGGTCGCGATCGTGTTCGACGCGTTCCCCCAGGTGTCGACCGCGAGCTTCATCTACATCGTGCTGGCGCTCGTGTTCGGCGTGTACCTCTACCAGTTCAACGGCCCGTTCATCCCGGGGACGATCGTGTTCGTGGTGGGCGTCTTCGCGGGCGTCTACGTCGGCATCCAGAACCCGGTCGCGCTGTTCCCGGCGGGCGAGGCGGGCTACCCGGCCGGGACGCTCGTCCTCGCGGAGGTGCTGAACCTCGGCAGCGGATCGTGGGTGCCGGGGTCCTCGGCCGCCGCGATGAACCCCAACCGGGCGGCGTGGGTGCCGATCATCATGGTCTACGCCGGCATCGCGAGCGCCCTGCCCGTCTGGGTGCTCCTGCAACCGCGTGACTATCTCTCGTCGTTCCTGCTGTACACCGGGGTCGGCGGGACGCTGCTGGCAGTCATCGTCGGCACCCTGCTCGGGACCGCCTCCCAGCCACTGGTCGTCGCCGATTCACTCGGCGCGTTCAACGGCTTCTGGGGTGCCGAGGCCGCGGGGCTGGCGCCGCTGTTCCCGCTGCTTTTCATCACCATCGCCTGCGGGACGATCAGCGGGTTCCACTCGCTGGTCTCGTCGGGAACCACAGCCAAGCAGTTGAACAAAGAGACCGACGCCCGCCTCATCGGCTACGGCGGGATGCTCGGCGAGGGGCTGCTCGCCTCCGTCGCGCTGATCACGCTCGCGGTGGCGGGCCTCCCCT
>Ga0102935_1000086_pt1 | contig 28864 bp, 30 predicted proteins | sample SalPonR2_A_D2_MG_FD_78508 | JGI IMG/M metagenome (GOLD analysis project Ga0102935, IMG submission 78508) | Salt pond soil microbial communities from South San Francisco under conditions of wetland restoration - Salt Pond MetaG R2_A_D2_MG | ecosystem: Environmental > Aquatic > Marine > Intertidal... | reverse complement strand
GCCTCCTCGAAGGCGTCGAGTTGATCGCGCTTTCCCACGACGAAGAGCTCGTCACCGACGCGTAGTTCGGTGTTCCCCCGGGGGGCGACGAGGAACCCATCCGGGCGCTTGATCGCCAGCACCACGACATGCGTCTCGGGAACGTCCAGCCTTCCGATCGTCGTTTCAGCGATCTCACTGCCGGACCGGACCGTCATCTTCCGGAATCGCTTGCCGGCCTGCCGGAGCATCGACACCAGTTCGAATTCGCGACGGGTCCCCCGGGCTCTCACGATGACCTTCGTCCGGCCGGCATCGAGCAACTCGCTCACTTTCGTCCGGCTGACTGCGACGGTCAATCGCCCCTCGCCGCCGGTTGCGGATGGCGCGAGGCTCGGGGGGGCCGGCTCCTCGGTCGATGTCCCGCCGTCGGCCGCGGTCCGTTCCTCGCGTTTCAGCGATGACTTCACGGCGATGACTGTCCCCGGAATCTCACGCTCCCCGGCGAAGACGATTACTTCGTCCCCGCGGGCGAGTCCGGTCGGGACGAACGCGTCGAGCGAGACGGCCCGTTCACCTACTGGCACGCGCTTCGAGATTCCTGACAGTGGCGGCGCGGCGACGACCGTCGCGCGCCCGCGCTCGTCGATGTCGACCGAGACGTCAACCAAATCGAGTTCGGTCCGGAGCCGTTCGGCAAAGCGTGTCTCGAGCTCCGAGATCGGCAGATCGGCGGGGAGCCGCCACTCGCTGGCGTTGATTTGGGCTCTCAGATCGTCCGATAGCGGCGGATACCCCTCCATATCGACGGCCTCGCCGACGACCTCGATCCGGACCTCGCCCCGCGAGCCTACGCGTTCGATGACGTCGCTGGCGAGCGTTCGATCGCGGAGCCGTTTCAGCGAGAGGCGCTTCGGGACCGAACTTCCCATCGCGTCGCCCTTCGCGTGGGCGTACAACGAGAGCATCAAGACGACGATGAGTGCGATGATCACCCGATACCCCGACGCGAGCACTGCGGGGTCGTTCAACGCGAGCAGTCCACCGTTGATACCAGCGAGTGCCAGGGCAAGTACGACGACACCGAAGGCGGGGATCGAGACGCCGGTGACGTATTTGAAGAGGAACCCGAGACCCCAGGAGACGAGTGCGGGAAACATCCCCGTCAACACGCCTAAATAGATCCCAAAGAGGATTTCGAGCGGAAGCGGTTGCGTCATGGGGGTACGGATAACGGCCCGGAATAAACTACTGTCGCCCGTTGCGCTCGGGCGCATTACATCCGATCTACGGTGGAGCGATGACTTCTTAGCGGTCCGCCGGAAAGCACGACTGTAATGTCGAGGCTGAGGGCCGAGGGCGGACAAGTATCCCTGGTCGTGTTCCGGACACAGGCTGCGGTGTTTTTGACGGCTCTCGTTGCGACCCTCTCGGTCATCACTGGAATCGTCAACATCGGGGCGACGACTGTCTCGGGCCCGCTCGCCGTGTACGTCCCCGAGGTCGCCGCCCAGACCGCCGGGTTCACCGGCACGATGACCGGCTTTCTCATGCTCGTTAGCGTGTTCGGGCTCCGGCGCGGTTACCGGGTCGCGTGGTATTCGGTGGTCCTCCTGTTGCCGATAACCGGAATCCAGGGGCTGGTACAGTCGAGTCTCCTCTCGTTGCCACTCGTCGGCGCTTCGGTTCTCGCGATGCCGGCGATCCTGCTCAACCGCCGGTTCTTCGACCGGGCGGTCGATCTGACGATGACACAACTGGCCTCGCTGGCTGCGGTCGTCGCGGTACAGGCGTACGGAACTGTCGGCACCTACGCGCTCCGTGACGAGTTCACACAGGTGAACACGGCCCTGGACGCCTTTTATTTCACACTGGTCACGGCCTCAACGGTCGGCTATGGTGATCTGACCGCCACTTCACAGATCGGTCGGCTGTTCTCTATGTCCGTCCTGCTTACCGGCGTCGCCAGTTTCGGTGTCGCCCTCGGGACGCTTCTCGGTCCCCTCATCGAAGCCCGTTTCGCAACCGCACTCGGAAACATGAGCGACAAACAACTCAAGCTGTTGGAGAACCACTACGTCGTCACCGGCTACGGTGACCTGACCGAACCGATCCTTGAGAGCCTCGATGGGAGCGACGCCGTCGTCATCGTTCGTGATCCCGAGAACGCAAAACAGCTCCGCGATCACGGCTACGAAGTTCTCACGGCCGACCCCAGCGACGAGGAGCCGCTTCACCGCGTTGGGATCGAGCGAGCGCGCGGGCTCATTGCCGCGACGAACAAAGATGCCCAGGATGCGATGGTGATACTGACCGCCAGAGAGCTCAATCCGGACCTCCGGATCGTTGCGGCGGCGACCGACCGCGAGAACATCCGGAAACTACGGCGCGCGGGCGCGGACATCGTCCTGAGTCCCGCCGTTCTGGGCGGTCGATTGCTCGTCGAATCCGCGCTCGGCAACGACGATCCCGAGCGCGTGATCGACCGGATACTGGACATCGAGAACGGTGAGGAAATCCGATAGCGCTACAGCGTGCTCGCGGCTTCCAGTGCGATCTCGATCGCGCGGTCGACGTTGTCCTTTGCCTTCTCGGGGAGTTCTTCGTCCTCGGTTTCGCCCTTCTGCGTCCCGTTGATCAGGTTCCCGTCGACGGTACAGATCGCGCCGGCGGCGAGACCTTTCCGGCGTGCAAGGGTGAAAAGCGCCGCTGCTTCCATTTCGACACAGAGCAGTCCTGCCTCCGACCACGCTTCGACGTAGGCGTCAGTCTCGGCGTAGAAGGCGTCGTCCGTGGCGAGCGGGCCGACGTGAACCGGCGCGGACCGATCCTCGGCCGCCTCGACAAGCGCCGACAGCACACCGTAATCGGGGACCGCCGGTACCTCGCTTTTTTCATAACGCTTCGTCGTTCCTTCGTCTTTGGCTGCCCCCGTCGCGACGACCGTGTCGCCGATCTCGATCTCCGGCTGGAGCGCCCCTGTCGTTCCGACCCGAAGGAACGTCTCGACACCGACGGCAGCGAGTTCCTCGAGTGCAATTGCGGCCGACGGTGAGCCGATACCGGTCGAACAGATCGTAAGCTCTTGGCCCTCGTAGTTCGCGTTGACGAGTTTGTACTCGCGATTCTGGGCGACTGTCTCGGCGTTCTCACAGTGGTCAGCGATGCGGTCGACACGGCCCGGATCGCCCGGCACTAGCGCGATATCCGCTAGCTCGCCCGCTTCGACGAGGAGATGCGGCTGTTTTGCCATACCGAACGCTCGCCGGGCGGCCTCAAAAGTCAGTCGGGTTTCATCCTGGGAGGTTCGCCGACCACCGTTTCAGAGCCGACCGGGAAGCGTCGCGAGTTCGCTCGGGTCGGAGATTTCGATATCCGGTATCGAATCCGGATCCGTCCCTGCTACATCGGCCACCTCGTCGCCGACGAGTACTGTCCGATAGCCCCGCTCGTTCGCGGGTCGGATGTCGTACTCGACGCTGTCGCCGATCATGACGTACTCGGACGCGTCAAGCGCCGACGTGACGGCGTCGAAGGGGGCGTCGTCGGGTTTGAATCCCTTGACGTCGTCCGCACAGACGAGTGTATCGACGTGTTCATCGAGCCCCATCGCGGCCAGTTTCCGGCGCTGGACCGGCCCGTAGCCGTTCGTCACGACGCCCACGGGAGAGAGCTCTGAGAGAAGCGCTCCGGTTCCATCGGGAACGTGCGAGGCCGCCAACTCGGCCTCGATGTAGTAGTCCGCGAACGTCCGGGGATCGATCTCTAAGCCCGCCTCACGGGCGGCCCGTGCCGCACCGATGTAGGGGCTTTCCTCGAACGTTTTGAACGTCTCGACGTATCCGGGACCGATCGCCTCCTGGGCCGCCTCGATCGGGTCGACGCCCATCCGCGTGCATGCAGCCTCGAAGATCCCAGGTCTGCCCGGATCGTATGTCACGAGCGTCTCGTCGAGGTCAAAGACGTAGCCGAGAGTCACAGGGGGACATACGGCTGTCGGGCGGTATAGCCGTTTCGCCGCGGCCGTCCCCCGGGCATGGCGGACCCGTCAGGCGATCGCAAAGAGCACGACGTTGTGGAACCCGGGCCCGAGCCCGACGGCGGCGATAAGGCCCAAGAGCAGGAATCCTTCGATCGGCTCCTCGCGGACGTATTCCTCGAAGAGCGCGACGATGGTGGCACCGAGCGCCACCTTCACGAGCACGAACAGCCAGGCCCCGCCGAGGAGTTCGGGGCCCGGGAGCACTCCACCGGCTTCGATAATAATCCGGGACAGCGGTGTTTGCTCTGCGAATCCGAGCACCCCGTAGCCGACCGCCGTCGAGATCCCATCTAGCGTGTGGCCGAAGACGACGACGGGGCCGACTGTTCCTGTCGCCGAGACGGTCGCGAACCGATTCAGCGCCGCCCACGTCGCGGCCGCCACGACGAAGGACGCGAGCAGGATCCCCCCCGAGAGCACTGATGCCGTCCCGACCGCGCCCCGCGTCATTTCGGCGACGGCAACGACGAGTACGACACCTAGGAGTGCGGCTCCGACTCCGGCCAGGATCGCCGGCGCGCCCATCGGCTCCCACGAATCGCTCGGCCGCTCGGCGACGAGCGACCAGAGCAGTCCGGCAAACACGCCGACCGTGACGTATACTGCCGGCGACCCGAACAGCGGGGCGATAACCCCGGCGACAGAACCGGCCTGATAAAGGGCGTACAGCGCTCCACCGGCGGCCATCCACGGGCTGAGCGCGGTGACGGTCGCCGCAGTCACGTGGGGGCGACGGCGGTACAGCGCTCCGGTGGCGACCGCAGCGCCGAAAGCGAGCGCGAGGAGATACGGAACTGGCGGGAGCCCGAAACCGGTCGGAAGGATCACTGTCTGAAACGGGCGCCCCGTCCGTCGAAAGGGTTGCGGTTGCGTTTACGCGTTTCCACCGCCGGTGCCGTCCGTGGTTCGAACACAATCCCTTTTATCTGACCTACCGAACGTGGGCGTATGAGCACCGATCTCACCGACGAGCAACTCGAAAAACACCGCGAGGCGGGCGAGATCCTCGCGACGGTTCGCGCCGAGACCGCAGACCGCGTCGAGGTCGGCGCGGGCCACCTCGAGATTGCCGAGTACGCCGAAGACCGAATCCGGGAACTCGGCGGCGAACCCGCCTTTCCCGTGAACATCAGCGTAGACGAGGAGGCTGCCCACGCGACCCCCGGACCCGACGACGGGTCGACGTTCGGCGAAGAGATGATCAACCTCGATATCGGCGTCCACGTCGACGGGTGGCTCGCCGATACCGCGGTTACCGTCGATCTCTCGGGGCATCCGGAACTCGCAGAGGCCCCCGCCGAAGCGCTCGACGCCGCGATCGAGGTCATCGAACCCGGCGTCGAGACGGGCGATATCGGCGCCGAGATCGAGGCTGTCATCGACGGCTACGGCTACAACCCCGTGGTCAATCTTTCCGGGCACGGACTCGGACACTGGGAGCAACACACTGATCCGAACATCCCAAACCGAGCAGTCGATCAAGGCGTCGAACTCGAGGTCGGCGACGTCGTCGCGATCGAGCCCTTCGCGACAGATGGCGGCGGCAAAGTCACCGAGGGCGCGGACGAAGAAATTTACGCGCTCGAACGCGAAGCGAGCGTTCGCAACCGTGACGCGCGCCAGGCGCTCGAACAGATCGTCGACGAGTTCAAAACCCTCCCCTTTGCCCGCCGATGGCTCGACACCCGGCGGTCGGAGATGGCGCTGCGGCGATTAGCGCGTCAGGACGTCGTTCACGGATACCCGGTTCTGAAGGAGGACGACGGCTGTCTCGTCAGCCAGAAAGAACACACTGTGATCGTCACCGAAGACGGCTGTGAAGTGACGACGCGTCCGCGATAAGCGAGCTCCCGTCTCTCCTCAGGCGTCGTTCATCCGGAGCGTCTGCTCGGCCCCACAGACCTGACACGCCGAGACCCGGTAGGGCTCTCTGGAGTACTCGGCGTTTTTCGTCCGGTCGCTCTCCGTGTGGAGTCGGATCGAAACCTCGTGGCGCGTTTCTCGACCACACGCTTCACAGCGCTCTGTCATCGCACCGTCGAAATCGCCTGTTCGAATTGCCATGTCTACTCCGTTATTCACCCCTGGATAGGATAAACCGGGAACTCCGTTCTGGATCGTTTTCGGTGAATAAACGAGAGCATATAAACGATTCTGAAACCTTTAGATGGTTTAAAAAGCATCCAAAATCAGTTAGAACGCTCTGATTGAACAGCCAAAGGATTTATATAATATAATTTTTCACGCAGTAAATCAGGTGTCGAGCCGCGATAGCGACGGCAGTTCCGTTGACAGTCGACTACGGCTAGTATGGCCCTGCCGCACCACTACGTTATCGCCCGAGTGTTCCTTGCTGGCGCCGCAGTGGGTCCGAAGGACAAACGATTTGCTTCGCGGACGATAGCGTGGAGGTATGCAAGCTGTCGTGCTCGCCGCCGGCGAAGGAACCCGCCTCCGGCCGCTTACCGAGGACAAGCCGAAGGCACTCGTCGAGGTCAACGGCCGTCCCATCCTGAGTCACTGTTTCGATCAGTTGATCGAACTCGATGCCGACGAACTGCTCGTCGTCGTCGGTTACAAGAAAGAAAAGCTGATCGACTACTACGGGGACACTTACGAGGGCGTGCCGATCACCTACACTCACCAGCGGGATCCGAAAGGCCTCGCCCACGCGCTCTTGACTGTCGAAGAGCAGGTCGACGACGACTTCATGCTCATGCTCGGCGACAACGTCTTCGACGCGAACCTTGCCGACGTGGTCAACAGACAGCGCGAGAATCGAACTGACGCCGCCTTCCTCGTGGAATCCGTACCCTGGGAGGAGGCTTCCCGGTACGGCGTCTGTGACACCAACGATTACGGCGAGATCGTCGAAGTGATCGAGAAACCGGACGATCCGCCGACGAACCTCGTAATGACCGGATTCTATACGTTCACGCCGGCGATCTTCCACGCCTGCCATCTGGTTCAGCCCTCCGATCGCGGCGAATACGAACTCTCGGACGCGATCGATCTCCTCATCCATTCGGGGCGGACGATCGACGCGATCCGGATGGACGGCTGGCGGATCGACGTCGGCTACCCCGAAGACCGCGAGGAGGCTGAACGGCGGCTTCAAAGCGATTACGAAGGCGACACGGAAGCAACGAGCGCGACGTCGGAGTGAGACGGGACTGTCCTCACGCGACCGCGAGCGTGAGTCCGACCGAAACGGGGACCAGCGCCGCGAGGTACGCGCCGGCGGCGATCGCCCAGTCCCGGGCGATCGTTCTGCGTCGGGACGCGGTTACCCCCGGCGCTCGTGGTAGGGGGACCGCGACGAAAAACGCGACCATGAGGACGTACAACAGCAGGGTTGTCACGACCAAAGACGACGGTGACGATCCACCCAAAAGCCACTCCGTGACGAGCGAAAAATACACGAACATCAGTCCGGTCCCAAGGCCAGCGAGATAGTGTGCGACCGCAGCGAGACGTGCTGGCGCGGCGTCGACGGCGGTCCGGGTCAACACTCCGGCGGCGACCTGCGGCGGGGTCGTTCCCTCCGGCAACTGTGCCATCACTAGATCCATAACGAGCACTGCGCCGATGGCGGCGACGAGGCCGATCGGAAACCTGAGGACTGTCGGGACCGACGAGAGCCCACTGAGCGCCATACCGGTGTGGTGTGCCGCACACCGTATGGAGCTATCGATTGGGTCGAACGCTCGACCGATATCAATCGCGTCAGCGGCCGAATACGCACTACTTTCCAATCACAGTACCCGGAACACGCGGACCGTATCTCGCTTGCCTGGCTCCTCGATCAGCTGGGCGAGCCCCCGTTCCGAGAACACCGCCTTCCAGTTGCGGTGATACAGCGGGAACTCGTCGCGAACGCAGCTCACTTCCGCGTCCCCTCGGCCACGGTTTGGGCTGTTGCCCTCGTTTTCGGCAGTGATCACGATGTCGTCGGTGACACGGACGACCTCTTCGAACACCCACTCGTTGTCGGGATGGACGTGCTGTAGCGTCTCGACGGAATAGACGACGTTGAAGGCTCCATCGGCCATTTCGGGGAGGACGTCCTCGATGGCCCCGGTGTGGAACGTTCCTGTTGCGGCTAGTTCCGGAAAATAATCAGCCATGACCTCGAAGGACGTCTCGTTGATGTCGATCCCCGCCAGGTCCGTGTATCCCTGCTCGCGCAGATGGGCGAGATGTCGTCCCGAACTACACCCGAGTTCGAGAACCGCAGCGTCCTCGTCGACGTAATGATCGAAGACCGCAGCGAGCGTCTCGCTCACCTCGTTCGGTCCGATCTCGGCGTAATACTCCGGGGAGTACGCCCCGGAACGCTCTGCCCAGCCGCGACGGTTGTCCTCGGGATCCATGTTCGAACGACGGGGACCCCACCGTTAACAGTTGTTGGTACCCTTCTGTGAACGCTCTAGGGTGCCGGCACCCGTCGTTGGCCCGAAAGAGCCAAAACGACCGGGGATCAACGTTTCCCTATGTCAGACGATACCGATTTCGATCTCGACGCCGAATTCCTGTACCCGCCCGACGCCGACGTGCTCGACATCTCCTCGTCGGCCGACGGTATCCAGATCCGACTGGCGATCCCCGACCCCGAAACCGGTGATGGGCTCGTCCTCGAGGCCACTGTGGACAGTATCGAGGAGGGCGATTTCGAACTTCCCCTCGACGACGAGCGATACGACTGAGAAGATCCTCCCGGCAGTCGAACCGTCCATTACTTTTCGAGGCGTTGTCGTCTTATTGACTTTTGACCGTGTGGCGTGTGGATTCCATGTTCCGATAGCCTGTTTCAGGTTAGCCCCGAAATATCGTCCAGTCCCTCAAGACGATGATCGCCGACGACACAGAGCCCCCGTCGTTCGTGACCGTGGCGCTCGACGTGGGCTCCGTCGAGGCCGGCATTCCACGCCGCGCCGATGTCGTGGGGGCCGTCACCGACGAGGATCCCGGGGCCGTCGCGCGCGCCGGCTCTCGAAAGTGCCCGCTCGACCGGCGTGGGATCGGGCTTCCAGCCCGTCTCGGCCGTACAGCAGACCACGGTATCGAACCAATCCGCGATATCGAGCTTCGAGAGCACCGGCTCGGTTAAATACTCCTGGCAGTGTGTGACAAGCACCGTCGGTGCGTCGATTTCGCCGACGAGTTCGGCATCTTCGTACAGAAACGTCTCGTCGGCGCGCGCTTCGGCGTCCTCCTCGTCGTGAAACACATCCCAAAAGCGCTCGGGATCCACCCCGGCAGCCTCTAGGGTGGCGTTTCGCTCGCCACCGAAGCCGTGCCAGAACGCTTCAGCCTCCCGGTCGGTGAACCGATAGCCGAGTCTGTCGCCGACCCGTCCGAGTAGGTCATGAACGTACCCCGACTCGACGTCGACGAGGGTGCCGTCGAGGTCGAAAACCCACCGGTCGTACGACGTAGCGTCCATACACGATTCGGTACGGTAGTGGCGGAAAAATACCTTGCGTCGGCGGCCATCCGAGTATGAAGCCCTGATACGGACTGCCGAACGTGAACGCGTCCCGTGGCCGTGACCGGTCGTGTCCGCCGGAGGCGTTAGGTTGCTGTGGCCCGAACCCGGGTTCGTGACTGACCAACCGACGGCTACCGACGCCGCCGATGTCGAGGATCCGACGGTCGTTTCAGTCGTCGGTCCGAGCGGCGCTGGCAAGACGACGCTCGTCGAGGACCTCGTCGCCGCCTTTGAGGACCGACGTGTGGCGACGATCAAATCGATCCACCACGACATCGAACCCGATACGGCCGGAACGGATACTCACCGTCATCGGACGGCCGGTGCCGACACCGCGGTCGGCATCACTCCCGAACTCACTTTCGAGGTCTCCCGTGGCGGCAAAGGCTCTGATCGGACCGACTCCGATGCCGAACTCGCCGCACTCCGACGCACGCTCGATCGTCTCACCGCACGCGGATTCGATCTCGTCCTCGTCGAAGGGTTCAGTGCCGCCCCTCTGCCGACGATCCACGCCGGAGAGCGCGACGAAATCGATCCGAACCGCATCGGGACCGGCGAAGACTCGCTCGAAACACTGCGGCGAGCGATCGAGGCCGCCGATCCGATCGATCCAGAGTCGCTGTCAGGTCGCTGATTACGACGGGCTCCGATTTCGGGAACGCTCGGGGCCATTCCCCCGGTTCGACAGCGACACTGCCACCAAAGAGTAAAGACCGTCATCCGTCACTCTCCGGTATGAGCCCGCTTGTCACCCCGTCTCATCGAATAGGTTTGAACAGCACCATCGATCCGTCTGCCACCCTGGGAGGGAAGTCTCGATGACGGCTCCGGACGTGGAGGCGCTCGTCTTCGATGTGTTCGGAACCGTCGTGGACTGGCGCAGTGGCGTCATTCGTGACGGAGAGCAGTTCAGTGCGGACAGAGAGATCGATATCGACTGGGCGGCGTTCGCCGACGCCTGGCGCGAGGAGTATCACCCCTCGCTGAATCGCGTCCGGCGAGGCGAGATTCCGTGGCGGAACCTCGATTCGCTTCACCGGGAGTCGCTTGAGGAGTTGCTCGATCGCTTCGGCGTCGAAGGACTGACTGAGGAGGAAAAAACGCATCTCAACCGGGCCTGGCACCGCCTCGATCCTTGGCCGGACGCGATTCCGGGCCTCCGGCGACTCAAACCCCACTACACGATCGCTCCGCTCTCGAACGGTCACGTACGGCTCCTGACGAACATGGCCAAACGGGCCGGCATCCCCTGGGATCTGATCCTTTCGGCCGAGCTTTCGGGCCACTACAAGCCGGACGACGAAGTCTATCTGACCGCGGTTGATCTGCTCGATCTCGACCCCGAGGAGGTCATGATGGTCGCCGCCCACGAGCAGGACCTCGATGCGAGCCAGGAAGTCGGTCTTCGGACCGCCTACGTTCATCGGCCACTGGAGGACGGTCCAGAGGCGGCCGAAAACGCCGAACGGCCGGCCGAGTCCGCCTACGACATCGTGGCCGATGATTTCGTTGCGCTCGCGGAACGTCTCGACGCTCCGTCGATCATCTAGCGGGACCAGAGGCGTCGGTTTTACAGCTCCCGATTTCGACCGAACCGGAAGGGTGCCTTTCAAGTCCGACGGCGCGATACGTCGGTGTATGAACCCCGGGGATCGCGTCCGTGTCGATCGAACTGATACGACTTACGAGGGCGTTCTCTTGCCCTCCTCGACGGCCGAGGAACTCGTCGTCAAACTCGACGGCGGGTACAACGTCGGCATCGATCGCGCCGACGCCGACGTCGAAGTGATCGAAACCGACACCTACGCCATCGGTGACCGCGGTGACGGCGACGGCACCTCAGAGATTACCTTCGAAGAAGACCTCCCGACCGTCGCGCTCATCTCGACGGGCGGCACCATCGCCTCGACGGTCGATTACCGGACGGGGGCCGTCACCGCCCAGTTCGACGCCGAGGACGTGCTCCGGGCCGTTCCCGAACTCGCCGGTCGGGCGAACTACCGGGGCCGCGTCGTCGCCAACATCCTCTCGGAGAACATGACGCCGGAGGTCTGGCAGGACCTGGCGACTGCCGTTCACGAGGAGATCGAACGCGGTGCCGACGGCGTCGTCGTCATGCACGGTACCGATACGATGCAGTACACTGCCGCCGCGCTTTCCTTTACGCTCGATGCCCCGGTTCCCGTCGTACTCACTGGAAGCCAGCGGTCGGCCGATCGGCCCTCCTCTGATAACGTGATGAACGCGGTCTGTGCCGTCGAAGCGGCGAAAGCGGACCACTCCGAGGTCCTCGTCTGTATGCACGAGTCCGAATCCGACGATTTCTGTGCGCTGCACCGCGGGACTCGCGTCCGGAAGAACCACACGTCGCGCCGGGACGCCTTCGAGACCGTCGGTGCGAAGCCCCTCGGTCGCGTCGAATGGGAGACCGGCGAGGTATCGTTCCGCCGTTCCGTTGCCGCACGCGGCGACGGCACGAACGATCTCGCGACCGACCTCGAAACCGACGTCGAGTTAGTCAAGTTCGTTCCCGGGACCGACGCTGCGCATCTGGATGTCGCCGACGGTGCTTCGGGACTCGTTCTCGAAGGGACTGGACTCGGTCACGTCAACACCGAGTGGATCGGCAGACTCACAGCGCTCGTCGACGACGGCACGACGGTCGTCATGACGAGTCAGTGTCTCGAGGGTCGTGTCTGTGATCGCGTCTACGACACCGGCCGCGATCTGCTTGAAGCGGGAGTCGTCGAGGCCGGCGATACGCTCCCGGCAACTGCCTACGTCAAACTCATGTGGGCACTCCAACACACCGACGACCCCGCCGACACGATGCGGCGCTCGATCGCCGGTGAACTGCAGGAGCGTTCCGTCCCCTGGACCTGACGCTCTGGCCTCGACTGTGGATTTTCACGGCCTTCCGACGATGACGACTTCACGGAGTTCGAGGGCAGTTTCGAACTCCTCGCGTCGGTCGAGATCGTTGCCGAGTCGCTTGAGATGCTCGGCGTGAACGCGTCGCAGGGCCTTCCACTCGCGGGGCTCGAGATCTAACTCTTCGCCGACTGATTCCCAGTGCCCCTCCTCGACGAAGAACACCGTCTGGGTCTCGTCGGCGTGTGCCCGTTCGTACTGCCGGCGATACGCCTCTACCTTCGGCGCGATGTGTGCCTGTGCCCGATCGACGAGTTCGGGAAGGCGCTCGCCGGAGACCGACGCCTGAGCGGCGGCCAACACCAGGGCGTTGCCGTCGAGCGGTCCGCCGGGCACGTCAGCCACCGGCACGCATGGCCTTCTGGGCGAACTGATCGATAAGCGCCCGGAGCGGTTCCTCCTCGCCGCTGAACTCCACTCTCACCTCGTTGAGTGTGACGCTGGCGCCGGGAACCGGTCGCACTGTTCGCTCCGTGAGTTCGGCCGACCAGTTGTCGCCCTCGATCCGGTCGCCGGCCTCGTCGACTCGCTCGCCGCCGAGGGTTTCGAGATAGTCCGCGGCCAGCCGCTTGGAGATGCCGCGAAACTCGCGGGTTTCCTCCATCTATCCGCCCGCAACCGGCGGGAACACGCTCAGACGGTCGCCGTCATCGAGTGTGGTCGCGGTTCCGTCGATGTGGACGACCTCGCGGCCGTTCTTCAGCACGGACAGTTGCTCCTTGATGTTCCCGTGCTCGTCGAGGACATCGCCGGCGAGCTCGGGGAACTCCGATTCGAGAGCCGCGAGCACGTCGCCGACGACTGTATCCGAATCGTAGCGCCGGGTGAGTTCCTTTTGTCCCACCGCCGACCGGAAGTTGGCGAAGAACCGAAGCTCCAGTTCGATCTCGCCGGTGTCTCTGTCCTCGCTCATGTGTCCGAAAGCCGGATGCCGTCTTCGACGAGTCGAGCGTTCCGCTCGCGGTCGAGGTGGGTGGCCAGCCATTCGTGTTCGTAGAGCTGTTCGATCAGGTCCGCATACAGGTTCCGCCAGGCGATCGCGAAGATCGGCGATTGGCCCCAGGCGCGCAACTCCGGGACGAAGCCGTGGAACCGCTCGACGCGGTCCTCGAAGTGTTCGATGAGATCGAGCACGTGGGCAGCGGCATCGCTCTCGTCGTCCGCCACCTCCATGGCTCGCTCCAACCGCGCGTTGTACCCGTCGACGGCCCGGTGCATGTCTTGGCGTGCACTGTCACCGTCGTCGGGTAATGACTCGATGAGTGGCTTGGGAACACCGAGTTCGATTTCGTCCATACCTGCCGATGGCGCGCCACGAACAAAAAGGTGCCCGGCGCGGGCGCTGGCAGTGTCACACCGGTTATCGTTCCTCGCAGTGCCGGACGTCGACCGCGACGCCACGGCTCGCTTCAACCATCGCGCAGCCGTGACAGGCCGCTCGGCCAACGCCGATCGCTTTCGGCCCCTCAAACAGAACTTCGTCACCCGGCCGGATCGACTCGCTAGCGTCGACGACCCCCGGCGCAAGGACGCTCCCGCTCGGTACGAAGCCGTCAATCTCGACGGTTCTGGTTTCCGCGTCACTATCGCGCCACGCACGAGCGCCGGGAAGGGTCAACGAGAGCGTGCCGTACTGGGGAACCATCGTCGCCAGATGCTCGCCGTCGCCGTCCCGGACCCGGAGTTTGGGGTAATATCCCTCGGTCGTCGCGTCGTCGCCGAACACCGCATCGCCCGCTCCGTCACCGAACTGGAAATCCGCGATCGCCCGCACCGTCGCAGCCTCGCGCTCGCTCTTGTAATAGCTCCCTTCGCCGTCGAGGGCAGCGTCGAGGGCGGCGAGCGATTCGTCGGTCGTCGGATGGTCGGCGACGGTGTACTCGAAGGCGATGCCGAGTGCCTCCTCGACTCGCTCGCAGATCTCGCGGTAGTCCTCGGGGACGTGGGCGATATGGCGGTCGTAGTCGGCCCGTTCGAGATACCGCCGGAGGACACTTGCCACGAACTCGATTTCCGTTTCCGTCCAGCGGCCGGTCACGACGCTGTCGTAGTGCTGGGCGGGATAGGTCGTTTCGAGTTCGTTCGGCACGACGCCGATCGGCGAGGTCATCGAAACCACATGCCCCCGGTAGTCGATCGCCCGGCTGAACTGCTCGTGGCTCTGGGATTCGCTGTAGGGTTTCCGAGCCGAGCACGGCAGGAGCACGAGGGGGCCGTCGAGCCGCCGACGATAGCGGCTCGTCACCCGATCGGCGAAGCGCTGGATCTCCGGTCGGCGCAGCGAGTCGTCCGTCGCCGCGAGCAGTTCGTTCCGCCGGAAGACGGGCGTCCGTTCCTCGATATACCCGTACTCTTGATCGAGGCGGCGAAACGTCGCCGTCAGCCACGCCTCGTGGCGTGCCTGGCCCTCGATATAGTCGCGCAGCCGGCCTTCCGTAATACGGCCGCGGACCCTGGCTAACTCGGCCCGGAGTGCGTTGGCGTTGTGTTCGGCGCAGTCGGTTCGATCGAACGCGTCGATCGAGCCCCGACAGGCCTGACACGGACAGGGAAGCTCTTCGAGGTCTTCCAGAAACGCCTCGCCGTCGGCCGTGAGATAGAACCCCTCGTGGCCCCGCGCTCTGGCTCGTTTTTCGTCCACGAGATCGACGCCTGCATACATCAGGGTGGCGACGTTCGCCGGTGTCGCGACCGCCGGACAGTAGAGTGCGGTGTCGTCGGGGATCGCCCGCCGAATCGACAATACGGCCTCGACGAACGCTTCGGCGTGGCCCGCGTAGCCGCCGGCGTTCGAGAGGACGTACGCATCGGCCCCGTAGTCCTCTGCCGTCCCCGGCGAGACGACGGCGGCGCTCGGATACTCGACGTCCGGGTAGTCGACGGCGAAAGCCTCCTCGACCGGAGGTTCGGTTCCCGGCGGCAGCGCCCGATGCGGCAGGACCGTCAGCGTCGACTCGTCGCCATCGGGAACCGACTGTGGTTCGTGCCACCGGCTGCCGGCGTCGACGACGATGTCGTCAACTGCGGCCGGCGTCGAAACGGCGTCGGTGAGCCGCAATGTCCCCCGGCGGGCAGCCCCATCGCGGTCACCGATCTCGAAGTACTCAGTCATACCCTTCTCTGTTCGCCGGCGAAGTAATTGCTCGTCGGTTCGAGGACGGACGAAATGAAAGTCAACCGAACGGCACGAACCGAGCGTACGTCAGTCCATACTTACGGCTCCATCGTCGGCCGTCTCAGACCACTCCGTGGCCGTAGCCGAACCGTCTGAAGCGGTCTCGAACGTCTCGATCAGGGACCGTAGTCGGTCGATCTGCTCGACGAGCGTCGTGATGTTTGAATCGACTTCCGAGACCGAAGTCGCCTGCTCTTCGGCGGCGGCGGAGACACTCTCGGTCTCTTCGGCGGTCGATTCTGTTCGTGTTTCCATGTCTTCGACTACCGTCACGATCTCCTGAACGCTCGTCGCCTGGTCGTCCATCGCATCGCTGATCTCCTGTATCCCGTCGTTCGTCCCCGCCACGTTTTCAGAGACGGTCACAAACGCGTTCGCGGCGCGATCGACCGATTCCGACGTCTCTTGGACCCGTTCGTCAGCGGTCCGGATCCCTGCGACTGTCGTCTCGGTCGTCTGTTGCACTTCGTCGATCAGTTCGGCCACGTCCTCGGCAGACCTCTGGGTCTTTTCGGCCAGTTGCTTGACCTCCTCGGCAACGACCGCGAATCCGTCTCCGGTCCCCGAATTGCCGGCCCTAGCCGCCTCGATGTTAGCGTTCAGCGCTAGGATGTTGGTCTGTTCGGCTATCTCGCCGATTACGGCGACGATATCGTCGATCTCTTCCATCTGCCCTTCGAGTTCTTCGATGTTTTCGACCGCCGATTTCATCGTGGTCTGGACGTCCGACATGTTCTCGATCGACTCCTCAGCGATCGTCTCTCCATCCGCCGCGATTTCTGCTGTCTCTTGGGACGTCTCTGCGACCGTTGTGGCCGTCGAGGAGACCTCTTCGATCGTTGCAGAGAGCTGTGAAATCTCGGTTGCGACTTCCTCAACCGTCTCACGCTGCTCGTCGGATTCGATCGCGATCTGCTCGATCGATTCACTAACCGTCTCGCTTGCCTGTCTGATCTCCTCCGCCCCCGTGTTCACGTCCATCGTCGAGTCAGCGACTGTATCGGCGACTGTCTGTATCTCCGTCATTACCTCCTCGATGTCGGCAATCATCTCGTTGAACGCGGCGCCGATGTCTCTCATCGCTTGGTTTTCGCTTTCGGTATCGAGCCGCCTGGTCAGATCACCGTCCGCTGCCGCTTCGATATCGGTTCGATACTGCTGTGCCTTCTCCTCCAGACGAGCGCTGATTTCAGCCGCCTCGCTCGCCTGCCTTTCGGCCTCCTGCTTTGCGCTGTCTGCCTCACGGAGGCTCTCTTTGAGCGAGACGCGCATCGCATCGAGGGCGTCGTACAGTTGCCCGATCTCGTCGGTCCGCTCCGACGACAGTTCCGCGTCCAGATCACCGTTTTCGATCTCCCGTGCAGTCGTCGAGAGATCTCGGAGCGACCGCGTTGTGTTGCGCCCTACGGCGACGCCGACAATACCGAGCCCCAAGAAAGAGACAAGGGTCAACCCAAGCACCGCGTTCTGGACGAATCCCTGCAGCGCAAAGGCGTTTTCCGCCGGCTGGTGGGTCATGAGCACCCAGTCACTGCCTTCGATCGGCGCATACCCCATCGTCATCCGCTCTCCGCCCATCTCCATTTCCATGTATCCGGACTCGCCTTCGAGCCCCTGCATGACGGCCATCGAATCTACTTCGGCCGTCCCCGAATCACCCATGTTCTGTTCATTGACACGGCCGTCCATATGGCTCAGCGCAACGTATCCCTCGGAGTTGACCACAACGGTGAATGCACCGCTGTCATCGACCGGCCGTTCGAGCGAGTCGGACCTCGCGGCCAGATCGATCGGTATTACGACCAAGTGCTCACTGTCCGGAACAGCGGCGACGAACGCGGCCGAATCTTTTCCTGTGACCGGATCCGTATACACGGTCGTCAGGGTCGAATCACCCGGTTCAGGCGGCTGATTGTCTGCGCTCATCCAGCGGACGTCGCTGTAGGAGGCCCCGGCTGCTCCGTCGATCGAACTCGAAACGATCGTCCCGGATTCAGCGTCGATAAAATGGATTCCATCGGCGCTCTCCGGTAGCCGGGACGTCTCGGTGGCGAGTATGGCTTCGATACGGTCCGGATCTTCGGTCTGGATCCCATCGCGGTTCGCGATCGCTCTCACGTGATCGTGGTTGCGCTGTGTCCACTCGGCGATCTGGCTCGCCTGTATCTCTGCGGACCGAGTCAGCTCCGCCTCCGTATCAGACTGGAGTGCGTCGGCAGTCTGTACGTAGATCACTCCACCGGTGACACCGACGAAAACCCCGATTACCAGAAGCACCACCAGAAGCTTGGTGGAAAAGTTGCTTCGGAGGCGTGTTATGACCCCCTCACTCATGCGGTCTGTCCCCGAACAGTCGTCGTTTCTCTGTCTTTCGTACGGTCGATCCGTCTCCTGACATGCTGTTCAGCAAAATTTAGTGGGGCTGAGAGTAAATACCGCCAGCCGGTTTCGGGCGGTGAGTATCTCTTCAGGATTATATGCTCGCCTGATTATGTGTTTTCCGACTCGCCGAGACCGAGTTCCGCGGTGAGCCGAGCGGTGACGATCTGTTCGACGATCCCGAGCAGTTGATCGTCGTCGCTTTGGTAGTCGGCGAAAATACCCAGCGGAATCTCCCCGCCCGCCATGTCGTGGTGCCCGCCAGCGCTGCCGACGTCCTCGAACGCCGCTTTCAGCACGTTTCCGACGTGGATCCGGGGATCAGGCGATCGTGCGCTGAAGTGAACTGATTCGTTGACGATGCCGAAGACGATGACCGTTTCGACGCCCTCAAGCGTGGCGAGATAGTCGGCAGCCTGCGGGAGGGCGTCCCGCTCCGTCGTCCGGCCGACGTGAGAGATGAGCACCGACGAACTCGTCTTTCGATTCGTGATGGCGGTCGCGATCGCGTCGAGCGTCTTCCCGGTGATCGACGGCGTCGAAAGCTGATGGAGCATCTCTAGATCCGCGTGGTCGTGCAGGAAGCCCGCTGCGTCGTATTCCGCGCTGGTCGCCCCGCGGAGAAAATTGAGCGTCTCCCGGCGGATGGCAAAGAGCAATGCCGTTGCGAGCACGCTATCGGCCTCGACATCGAGAGCGCGGACGTACTCCGTGACGATAGTCGCTGCCGCCCCGATGTCCTCACGATGATCGACGAAGCGGGCGTCGATCTCGTCGACCGGGTGATGATCGATTACAATATCGATCGTGGTTCCCTCCGGAACCCGGTTGTTCGCCCCGGGCACCGAGTGATCGACGAACGCGAGGAGCGAATCCGATTCTCGGTCTTCGATCACGTCCGAGTCGAACGGTTCGAGATCGATATCGAGTAAGTTGACGAACGCGCGGTTCTGCTGGTGGGAGATCTCGCCGCTGTAGAGGATGTGCCGTTCGTCGATGCCGGCGGCGGCTGCGATCCGGCCTAATCCGAGCGCGCTTGCGAGACAGTCCGGATCGGGGTTGTTGTGACAGACGATCGTCAACTCGCTGCCGCCGGCAAGGAGTTCGTACAGTTCGTCAGCGGTGCTCATTGGTTCGTGTATGCCCGGGACGCACTTAGGACTGCGCTGCGGTCTCAGACCGTCGGACAGTCATTCCTCGCTGAGTTCTAGTACGTCGACACGCTTCGGCAACGCGTCGAGCGCCGCGTCGGGCCAGCGCCAGTGGGCGACGGCAAACTGCACGTCGGGATTTGCCTCGACGAGCCGGGAGACTCCCCTTGCCGCGGCCTCGTAGGCTTCCCGATCGAGCCGATCGGGACGTTCGGCGGTCAGCGGATAGCTATCGGATAGCGCCGGCGGCACGGGGCCGAACGGCGGTCTGAGCCGCCACGTCTCGTCGAAACGGCTGTTGTCGCCGCCCGCCGACAGCAGCACGCGCTCGCCGGGAACCGACAGCCGGGAGAGCCGATCGTGGTATCGCGATACTTCCGGACGCCGCGCCGAGTCCGCGGAGAGATAGAAGAACGCAGCCTTCGAGACGGGGTCGTGGCGTTCGAGCGCGGCCGAATCGTCGAGCAGCGTTCGGTAGCCGTCCACCATCGCCGGATGGCCCCGGGCGCGGCGTTCGACCAACTCGAAGAGGTTCCCCTCTCGGATCGCCTGCTTGACCGTGCGTAGTTCCCGATAGCTGACGTGGAGGTTGTGCCTGGCGAGCAGTTCCTCGCGGCGGTCGTCGGCGCATTCCCTGAGCGTGGTCGGCGTGTGCTCGGTACAGACCGGACACGAACACGGAAAGTAGTCGAGGTCCTCGAGGTGGTCGGTCCCGGCGACCGTGAGATATCGCCCATCACGGGCGTACAGCGCGTAGGCGGCCGAATCGAACAGATCACAGCCGGCGGCGACCGCCAGCGCGAACATCATCGGGTGTCCCGCCCCGAACAGATGGACCGGAGCGTCAGTGCCGAGACCGCGCTTTGCGGCCCGGACGACCTCGATCATCTCGGCGTACCGGTAGCCGTTCATGAGCGGGACGACCGCGCCGACCGGAAACACGTCGAGACTCGTTCCGTAGGCGTGTGCCGCGGCTTCCTCTCTGAGATCGGCGTGTGTCGATCCCTGGATCGGGGCGTTGACGAGCATCTCGCCCGTATCGACCGATTCGGCGGCCTCCAGGCGGGATTGGGTCGTTTTCAGCTCGCTTTTCGTTCGCTCGCGGGCCGTGTCCGGCGGCGTCGGGATGTCGATCGGCGTCCCGATATCGGAGCCGATGTCGCGCTGGAACCGGAGAATCTCGGCGTTTGTCACCGAGATCTCGCCGTATTCGGAGAGCTGGAACGATCCCGAATCGGTCATGATCGCCCCGGTAAAGTCGAACAGCTCCGCAAGCCCCTCAGAAAGCGCGCGGTCGCGGAACTGATCGCTCCCGTAGAGGATGTATCCGTTCGTAATGAGGATCTCAGCGCCGAACTCGGATTCGAGCGTCGCGGGTTCGATCGTCCGAAGGTGGGGATTGATGACCGGCAACAGCGCCGGCGTCTCGACGGTTACCCCGGCCCGCGGAACGGTCAGTTCGCCGATGCGGCCCGCGCCGTCGCCGTCCCGGAGCTCGAAGATCTCACGCATCGGAACGAATCGACGGTGCGGGGAGGGATAAGCCGATTGGATACCGATGGCACTGTCGGTCGGTACCCCGTCAAGCATTAGTCCGCCCGTCCCGCATCGTCCGGTATGGAATGGCGACTCTTCGCCAACCTCGCCGAGGCCGCTGGCACCAAGCATGTCACGGTGGACGCGGGGCCGGGCGATACGTTCGGTGACGCCTTCGAACAGCTACTTGAGGCACATCCGGATCTCGAACCGGAGGTGCTCGACGAGGACGGTGGCCTGCACGACCACGTTCGCGTCCTCAGAAACAACGAAAACCCCTTCGTGGCCGGAGATGGGTTCGATACCGAACTGGAAGAAGGGGACGAACTCGCGATGTTTCCACCGGTCAGCGGCGGCTAACGACGGCCGACAGTTCAGTGTCAAACGACCGTTTGACGTTACAGAAACGACTCACCGCACTGTCCCGTCTCATCAGCTATGTCCCCCGAAAGACGACCGATTCTCCGACTCGCTGGCCTGGGTATCGTCGGAATCGTGGCCGGCTGTCTCGACTCCTCGGACCCGGGATCAGGGGAGGAGTCGGACGACGCGCTCACCGTCAATACTAGCCCCTTGGTCGTCCACGGAACACCCCCCGCCTGGAACACTGACAAACGCGTCGGCCGTGTCATCCTCATCGACAGCGAGGCGCGACGGCGTGCGGCGCTCGATCCCTACGATGTCCCGGACTCACGCAGCGATGCGCTCGAAGAACTTCTGGCGGACATCGACTACGGAAGCGAACGGCTGCTGTTCGCCGAATCCGCCGGACCGGACGCCTGCCACGACCGACTCGAACTGACGAACGTCCGGCTCGCGGACGGGCAGATCCGGGCCGACGCGTCGGTGCTGGATACGAGCGCGGACGACATGATGTGTGCGGATGTCGTTACGTACCCCTCTGCGCTCGCACGCATCAGCTTCGAGGGCGGGACCGACCCATCGGATTCTGCCACCGTCGCCGTGACCGACGGCTGGGACGAGACGGCGACGGTATCGGCGGCAGTCGATGACCTGCTGGGGCCCGATATCGGGTCGTTGCCCGGATCGGTCCGCCCGAAAGCGGAAGCCGAACCGATCGGCCCATTCGAGTGTGATCGCTCGAATATCTACCGCCATCCACAGGCGTTCGACGAGGGGAATCTGGTCTGGGGGTCGGTCGAACACGAGGGCCAAGTGACGCTAGGGCTCCGGATCGGCGACACGGAGTTCGAGTACGGCGACACTGCACAGGTCGAACTGACGAACGTCACAGACGAACCCGTCTATACAGGCAATCGCACGAAGTATAACATTCAGGCGTACACCGAGGACGGCTGGCAGGACGTCCGGGTCGCCGACGAGGAACAGCGCTTCGGATACGAGGACGACGCGGTCGAGCATCCGCCCGGAGAAGGTTTCGAATGGCCGGTCGAACTAACCGAGGCTGGAATCGTGGCCGGAACACACCATGCCCACGCCGAGGTCTGCCCGGAACTTTCGAGCGGCCGATATCGGTTCGCCTTCTTCGGTATCACTGACGGCGCTGTCGCTGTCGCGTTCGATCTGCGCCGATAAACTGTGCAAATTGGACCGAGGGTCGCGATTCAGTCGTCAGCCGGGGCAGCCGAATCGCCGGTCGAGACGCCCGTTCCCGGTCCGACGTCGATACCGAGTTCGGTGAGTTTCTCGTCAGGAACGACGCCGTCGACCCAGCCGCGGACGTCGTAGTACTCCGCTTTCATCTCTTCGAGTTCGACCAGGCTGCCTTCGACGCCGCCCTGTCCGGGCATTGCGCCGTCCTCGCCCTCGACGAACCGCGCCGGCAGGTCGTCGTCCGCCCCGTCGAAGCCGGCCAGGTTGTTGTAGTAGCGCTCGAGGGTGTAGATCCGCTCGCCGGCGGTCATCAGGTCTTCCTCGGTGACCTCCCGGCCGGTCATACCGTTGTACTGCAGGACGTACTCCTCGACACCCTCCGCGAAGGCGTTGAACTTACAGATGTCGAAACTGTCGGAAATGGCGTGCATGTCCTGGAAGGTGGCGGTGAGTTCACCTTTCCCCTCCCACTCGACGGGGTCGACCTTCTCCGGAATACCGAGGATCTCGGCCGCAGGGGTGTAACCCCGGAGGTGACACGCACCGCGGTTTGAGGTGGCGAAGGCGATGCCCATTCCCTTCATACACCGTGGATCGTAGGCCGCGATCGTCTGGCCTTTGACAGCCAGCGAATTGTCGTGGGCATCCATTCGCTCGGCGACGCGGCGGGGCCCCTCCGCGAGCAGGTCGGCGAGTTCACCGTCGCGGTTTGCGACCTTCGTCAGCATCTCGATGATGGCCTCGGAGTCGCCCCAGTCGATCCCCTCGCCGAGGTCGTCGAGTTTGCCCGCCTCGGTCATCTCCATGGCCATCGCCATCATGTTGCCGGCCTCGATGGTGTCCATGCCGTGGTCGTTGCACTTCTGGATCATCAGCGCGATCTCGTCGCGGTCGGTGTGGCCGGCGTTCGGACCGAGCGCCCACGCGGACTCGTACTCGTAGGATTCGGTCCGGACGTTCATCTCCTCGCCCTTGTGGGTCACGTCCACCTCGACTTCCTTCTTGCAAGCGACCGGACACGAGTGGCAAGTCGGCTCGTCGACGAGGATGTTCTCCCGGACGTTTTCCCCCGAGACCTTCTCGGCGTCGAAACTCTCGTCGCTGAAGCCGCCGTCACGGGCGTCGGTGGTCGAGGTGTACTTGCCGTTGTTCGTCGGCAGTCCCGACATCTCTTCCGTCGTGTTCATCAGGACGTTCGTCCCGTACAGCGAGAGGCCGCCCTCGTTGGGGGCGGTCACGCCGGACTCCTGAATGAGCTCCATCGCCTGCTTGTGGCCCTTTTTGAATGTCTCGGAGTCGGCCGGCTTCGGCATTTTCGTCGAGGACTTGACCACGACGGCTTTGAGGTTCTTCGAACCCATGACACAGCCGGTGCCACCGCGGCCGGAGGCTCTGTCGTCCTCGTTGATAATACAGGCGTATTTGACGCCGTTCTCGCCGGCTTCCCCGATCCCCATGACCGAGAGGTTCTTACCGTACGAGCCGTCGACTTCCTCTTCCAGTGCGTCGCGGGTATCGTGGAAGCCCTGGCCCCACAGATGCGAGGCGTCCCGAAGCTCTACTTCGCCGTCCTCGACGACGGCATAGACGGGAGAGTCGGCTTTGCCCTCGAACAGCAGGCCGTCGAACCCAGCCCACTTGAGGCGGGCGCCGGACCAGCCGCCATGATGGGAGTCCGTAACCGTTCCCGTCAACGGCGATTTCGTACAGACGGCGATGCGGCCGCTCATCGTTACCTGGGTTCCCGTGAGCGGTCCGTTCATGAACGCGAGCAGGTTCTCGGGACCCTCGGGGTCGACGTCCGGTCCCTGATCGAAGACGTATTTGACGCCGAGCCCGCGGGCACCGATGTACTTTTCGGCGTCGTTGTCGTCGATCGATTCGTACTGTACGTCCTCGCTCGAGAGGTCAACCCGAGCGACGTTGTCGTGGAATCCACCTAAGTCTGTCATGATAATATTCGACACTAGCTAGTTGGTTTCGATCGTCGTAATACTTCCTCCGGTGATGTAACTAAAAACAATTACATACCTTCACGCGGCCGACGTCGAACGACCGATCGTGGTTCTGAAGTAATGGCCGCCATAGACGCCGTTGTGCCCCCGACAGTCCCGGTTTTGCCCCATCGATTCCGCTACGCCGTCGCGATCTGTCTGGCGCTCGTCGTCCTCGCTGCATCGGTCACCGAACCGAGTGACGCGGTCCCGCGGACGCTCTTCGGAGTCAATTTCACGACGTATCTCCACCTCCTCGCCTACGCGGGCCTCACCGGCGCGATCGGCTACGTGCTGCTGTCGACGGACCGGTGGGCGCTGCTTACCGCTGCGCTTATCGCGACGCTGTACGGTGCGGCGATCGAGTTGCTCCAGGGGCCGATCCCCTATCGAACGACGGCAACTGCGGACGGAGTAATAAACGCCATCGGGGCCGTGGTTGGCGCGGCGCTGTGGTGGGGCCTCGCGCCGCTGCTCGGCGTCGATCGCGAGTAACACCCCGACCGATGAAGCGAGACGCATCCGGGTCCGACACGGATTTACGGACTGATGGACTACTTCGCCCAATGAGTCAGCCGACACCGGAGGTCTACGAGTCGGGGCGCGGAATGGACGCCCACAACGAGGTGATGCGCGAGATCAGAGCGCGCAACGACGAGAGCTACGATCCGACCGAGCCGACCCGGGTATGGCTCGACGAAGACAACACCCCCGACGGTGTCCGGAAGTCGCTCACGATCATTCTCAACACCGGCGGCTGCCGGTGGGCGCGTGCCGGTGGCTGTACGATGTGTGGCTACGTCGCCGAATCGGTCGAGGGCGGCAGCGTCGGGCACGAAAACCTGATGACCCAGATCGAACACTGTCTGGATCACGAGACCGAAAACGCCGAGGAGCCGGCCGATCTCATCAAGATCTACACGTCCGGGTCGTTCCTCGACGAGCGCGAGGTCCCCGCCGAGACGCGACAGGCGATCGCCGCCGCGTTCGAAGACAGAGAGCGCATCGTCGTCGAATCGCTGCCCGATTTCGTCGATCGCGAAAAGATCGCCGAGTTCACCGATCGCGGCCTCGAAACCGACGTCGCGATCGGCCTCGAGACCGCGACCGACCGCGTCCGACACGACGCGGTAAACAAATACTTCGACTTCTCGGCGTTCGAGGAGGCTTGCGCCGAGGCCCGGGCAGCGGACGCGGAGACCGAAAACGGCGGGACAGTGGGTGCGGGCATCAAAGCGTATCTCCTGATGAAGCCCCCGTTTCTCGCGGAGCCGGACGCCGTTGCCGATATGAAACGGTCGATCCGGAAGTGTGCCGCCGTCGAGGGCTGTCACACCGTCTCGATGAACCCGTGTAACGTCCAGCGACACACCATGGTCGAAGAGCTGTATCACGACGGCGGCTATCGACCGCCGTGGCTGTGGTCGATCTGTGACGTGCTCGAATCGACGACCGACGTCGACGCGCTCGTGGTCTCCGACCCGGTCGGCCACGGCTCCGACCGCGGCCCCCACAACTGTGGCGAGTGTGATGACCTCGTCCAGCGGGCGATCAAGGACTTCGACCTCCGACAGGATCCCGCCGTCTTCGAGGAGGTCGCCTGTGAGTGTAAGACCACCTGGGAGTACGTGATGGACGACGAGACGGCGTTCAATCAGCCGCTAGTTCGATAGGTCGAAGCACGCCTCCGAGCGGACTTCGTCGTGGTTTCGCATCCTCGCAGTGCGATCGTCCGATCTCGAACTCGACACCGACCGCGGACGATTCCCCCCTGTCCTACTCGAAAGCACGCAATACGCCCTGCCCGTCCGTCGGACCGATATCCGGCAACGACGCCCGCTCGGGATGTGGCATCAACACCGCGACATGATCGTCCTCGCTTAGGACGCCTGCGACGTTGTCTTTCGAACCGTTCGGGTTGGCCGCCTCGGTGACGTTGCCCTCGGCATCACAGTACCGAAAGAGGATCCGATCGTCTGCCCGGAGTTCGGCAAGCGTCCCGTCCGCGATCTCGAAGCGGCCCTCGCCGTGGGCGATCGGCACCTCGATAACGTCGCCCTTCTCAAAGGCTGCGGTCCAGGGAGTCTCAGCGTTTTCAATCCGGAGATGGACCGGCTCACACTGGAACCGGGCGCTCTCGTTCGTCGTGAACGCGCCCGGGGTGAGTCCGCCCTCCGAGCCGATCTGGGCGCCGTTGCAGACGCCGAGTACGGGTGTTCCATCGGCTGCAGCGTCCCGGACTTCGTCGAGGATCGGCGTCCGGGCGGCCATCGCGCCGGCCCGGAGGTAGTCGCCGTACGAGAAGCCACCGGGGATGACGATGCCGCTCGGGTCCTCGGGAAGTCCGTCCTTGTGCCAGACGATCTCGGCGTCGATCCCGAGATGTTCGAGCGCTCGGACGGCGTCGCGATCGCAGTTCGAGCCGCCGAAGCGGATGACTGCGACGGTCACAGCGATCCCCCCGTGGGTGAGCCGAGCGTCGCAGTCAGTATACTCACGACAGTCATCTACGCCTCCGTAACCTCGACGTCGTAGTCATGGATCGTCGGGTTCGCAAGCAACCGGTCGGCCATCTCGGTCGCCCGCGATTCTGCAGCCTCGGAGTCGTCGGCCTCCAGATCGACCTCGAAGCGGTCGGCGGACCGCAGATCCTCCAGTTCGAAGCCGAGCCGTTCGAGCGCTTGCTGGGTGGTCTCGGCCTCGGGATCGAGCACGCCCCGCTTGAGCCGGACGGTGACGGTCGCGGTGTAGGCGGTCATATCTATCAGGGCGTGTTCGTGCGTGAAAACGATTGTGGGTTTTCCCCAGTGTACACGTTCGTGTATATCAACTCGGCTGTCGGTGAGCGACAGAGGCACTCTCAAAAGAGTTATGAGTCGATCGTGAGAGTCACCGGGGTGTGTCCCCACGATCGCCCTCCTCTACGACCAGACGCACCCTTCTCGGCGGGTGTGCGGTCCTGGTAGCCGGACTCGCTGGCTGCAGTCAACTCACCTCGAGTGATCCGTTTCCGTCCCCGAAGAACGCTGGCGAGGGCTGGCCGCACCGATTTCGCGATCTCGGCAACACCAACGCGGCGCCCGAGGGTCTGGAGTCGCTCACGGAGCAGTGGAGCCGTCGGGTCGAAGCGCGACTCGATCGGCCCATCGTTCGTGACGGAACCGTCATCACAGTCGCAACGACTCGCAAAAGGCGTCGGTCGTTTCGAACCCGGGTGTTGGGCATCGACGCCGAGACGGGCGACCAGCAGTGGACGTTCGACCTTCAGCACGTTCGTCGTGCCCGGATCGCCGCCGCAGTCGACGACCGGGTGTATATCGTCGGCGAGGAACTCGAAGACACCCGCGACGAGCGGCTCTACGCTGTCGACATGGACGATTCAATCGCCTGGCGTTTCGAGGCGGAGCACCTCACCGCCGTCGCAGCCACGGCGTCGACCGTTTTTGCGTCCGTCCGTCACGGATCAGTCGTCGCCCTTGACGCGAGTGACGGTGCGCCCGCCGCTCGGCTTCACCCGGCAGGGTGGACGGTTGGCCGTTGGCTCTCGGATCGGACGCCCATCGGTCGGCCGACTGTCCTCGACGGCCGAGTGTTCGCGCCCTTCGCGCGATACGACACTGACCGCGAGGACAGCTACTACGGAGACGAGATTGTCGCATTCGACGCCGACGGAATCGTCTGGAAGGCCCCTCTCGATGATGTGTGCTTCGTGGATCACGTCGCGGCGGTCGACGGGACGGTGTACGTCCTGACGATGGATCAGTGTCCGGGCGATACCGAGGCGATATCGTCGAGTCTCGCCGCGCTGGACGCGACGTCGGGCGAGCGCCGCTGGACGCGATCGATCGAAGGCGGACTGGTCTCGCCGGTTACCGTCAGTGGCGACGCGATTACTGTCGCCGGGGGCGATGTCCACACGTTCGATCCGGACGGTGACCGCCGCTGGCGCGAGCAGGTCTTCTCCGGCCCGCCAGTCATCGCCGGCACCCGTGTCTACGGACGGCGGACTGAAGACGGAGCCATCGATACAGTCGTGGCCGTGGACCTCGAAACCGGCGAGTCACTCGACGCTCATACCTTCGAGCATCAACTCAACCGAGCACCCGTCTTCGCCGACGGGCGGGCGGTCGTCCGAACGCTTGAGTACGACCGCACGGAAGACGGTGCCGAACACGTCGCCGACCGAATCCATATGCTCCGGTGAAGCGTCTTATTGGGAGTCGTCCGCGAGGTATGCCGACCGGCAGCGCGGACAGAGATCACCGGCGCGAACTGATGACCCCGTCGGGTTGTAGACTGTCTCACACTTTTCACAGTGTAATTCTGTCAGTTCCCGTCCCATGTCGAGCCGATCCCCGGACCGCCCTGCGTCGTCACGGGAATAGCTTTCGCCGTCCGTGGTTGTCGGCCGCTCAGCGCTTTCTTCCGTGAGACGAAAGTCCGGCCACTCCATCGGGTGGCGCTCCTCCGCGCTCCCGTCAGTAAGGATCACTGCATCGTCGGTAATTTCCGGGTCGCCGCTCTGAGCGTCCGACGTGAAGCCGCCCGACTGATCTGTCGATGGTGTCGTGTTCGGTCCGTTCGTGGTGTACGTTCCCGCGGCAGTCG
>Ga0102935_1000079_pt1 | contig 29944 bp, 22 predicted proteins | sample SalPonR2_A_D2_MG_FD_78508 | JGI IMG/M metagenome (GOLD analysis project Ga0102935, IMG submission 78508) | Salt pond soil microbial communities from South San Francisco under conditions of wetland restoration - Salt Pond MetaG R2_A_D2_MG | ecosystem: Environmental > Aquatic > Marine > Intertidal... | reverse complement strand
TACAGCAACGACGACGCCGGCGGCGAGTCGTCGTACGGCCTCACTGACGAGCAGCGGGCGGCGCTCCAACTCGCGTTCTCGGAGGGCTACTTCAACGAACCCAGAGACATCTCCTTAGGGGAGGTGGCCGACCGGATGGACCTGTCGTCGACGGCGATGAGCGGCCGACTCCGCCGCGGGATGCGTAACCTCATCGCGGCCACCATCGCGGAACGCGAGCGGTCGGGGTAACCGCCGTCATCCCCGGTTGGCGTCGCCGACCGCGACGTCTCGCACGCCGGACGGTCACTCCCGGACAGTCACCGCGTCCCCGACCCGGAGCGTAGGTCGGTCGGACGCCGCCGGGACCCGCGCGAGGATCATCACCGCGAAGTGGTGATCGAACGCCTCGGGGTCGGCGAACGCGGGGAACGTCTCCCGGCGCTGCTCGACGAACCGCTCCCGGAACTCGGGGAGCGCCTCGCCAGTATCGGGGTCCCGCGACGGAACCACACACCGGCCACACGGCGTGATCCCCTCGAACCGCACGCCGCCGACCTCGAAGCCGGGGGCGTCGTCGCCGACGAATCGGTCCTCCCAGAACGCAGGGACGCCGCTCACCTCGACGTTCGCCCGGAGTCGACGGCGGACACTCTCGACGGTCATCTCCTCGAACCACGACGCCACGGTCTCGAGGGTCGCGGTGCTGACGACCGACGGGCCCATGTCCGGGCGGTCCACGAACCCCTGCTTGTCGTTCCGTTCGAGCGTGAACTCGGCCTCGAAAACGTCGCTGAACCACGCCGCTGCGCGGTCCCGACCGTCGGGGAGCACGAACCGCGTGGTCTCCCCCGACGGCGTCTCGACGGTCAGCGTCCCCGATTCGGGGTCGAACGCCGTCTGGAGGTCGTGGACTGCGGCGGTGCGTTTCCCGTTGAGCGGGTCGCCGTCGGCGTCCAGTACCGCGAACTCGCGGTCGCCGTCGAGCGTCCCACCCGCCCGCACCGTTGCCGTATCGACATCGATCCCGTCGAGCCCCTTTACCGGATAGATCCGGAGACGTTCCAGCCGGGTCATAACTTTCCGTGTGCCGAGGCCCGAATCACTGTTTCGTTCTGTACACCGGCCGGAGGGAGGTGACGTCTTTGTCGTACCCGAGCCAGACGCTGAGGACGACCGCGACCACGATCAGATAGATCGGGAACAGCGCCACGACGACGTACCCGAGGGAGAGTGGCGTGAGGAAACCAGCCAGATACAGCGCGCCGACGATCACTAAACCGACGATCCCGCCGGCGATCATCCCGAGCCGGTACGCGCGGGCGGCGTCGGGTCCGGGCGACGGTCGCACTTCCTTCATACCCAGCATACAACCGCAGCGGAGATAAGTTATCTGGCCGACGCGGCCCTGCCCGGGGCGACCACGGCTCGGCGTCCGCGTCGGGCGCTGACGACGGGTCGGCCCGGCCCTCCGGTCCGACTGGGATAAAAATACGGTACTATCAGGGTGACGTTTTATTGGGGTCTGTGTCTACAATCTATGAGATGTCAGGAGACGCCGACCATCCGAACCATCCGAGTGTAGATCAGTCCGACAGAACCCTTCCGCGGAACCTCCGGCAGAGCGGGGACCCGGGGATCCGGATGCTCGTTTCGACGCGCGTCCGAAAGTCTCCCTTCTTCCACAAGTCGTTCAACGAGGAGGGCGCCTGGCGGTGTTCTGTCTATAACCGTATCTATCACCCGCGCGGTCTCGTCGAACCCGAAGACGGCGGCGCAATGGCTGAGTACGAAGCGCTCACGAACACGGTGACGCTGTGGGACGTCGCGGTCGAGCGCCAGATCCGCGTGAAAGGCCCCGACGCGGAGGCGCTGACCAACTACGTCATCACCCGTGATGCGACCGAGATCGAAACGATGCACGGCAAGTACGTCATCCTCTGCAACGAGGACGGCGGCATTCTCAACGATCCGATCCTCCTCCGCGTCGAGGACGACGAGTTCTGGTTCTCGATTTCGGACTCGACGCTGATGCAGTGGCTCCAGGGTGTCAACGTCGGGATGGACTTCGACGCCGAGGTCGACGAGATCGACGTCGCTCCGATGCAGATCCAGGGTCCGCGCTCCGAGGACGTGATGGTCGACGTCGTCGGCGAGGAAGTTTCGGACATTCCGTACTACGGCCTCATGGACGCCGAAATCAACGGTGCGGAGGTTCTCGTCAGCCAGACCGGCTTCTCCGGCGAGAAGGGCTTCGAGATCTACGTCAAGGACGCGACCAAGCACGCAGAGCGGGTGTGGGACCCGGTGCTCGACACGGTCAAAGAGCACGGCGGCCGTCAGATCGCGCCCGGTCACCACCGCCGCATCGCAGCAGGCATCCTCTCGTGGGGCCAGGACATGGACCACGAGACTTCGCCGTTCCAGGTCAACCTGGCCTACCAGGTGCCGGATGACAAGGAGAGCGACTACATCGGCAAAGAAGAGCTCGAACGCCAGAAGGAACTCGTTGAGGACGGCGAGTACCCGTTCAACCTCAAGCTGGTCGGCCTCAAGATGGCCGGCGAACCGATCCGCGACTACGCCCCCGACTTCTGGCTCATCTCCGATCCGGAGACGGGCGAGGAGTGCGGCTACATGACGTCGCCGTGGTGGAACCCGGAGCTCGAAACCAACATCGGTCTCGGCTTCGTCCCCGCGGACAAGCTCCAGGACGCCTCGCAGTCGACGCTTGACGACGAAATCTACGAGAACGACCTGGATCTGGAGTTCGAGGTGCACCTCCCCGACGAGTACGCCGAGGAGGAGGGCGATTCAGTGTACGCCACGGTGTCGGAAGTGCCGTTCAAGGAGTCGGTCAACCCGAGCGCCCGCGAGCAGGCGAAGCTGGGCGCGAAGAAGGAAGCCGAGGAGTAACGCTGCCGACGTAGCGGTTGTTTTTTTCGGCGCCGGGTCGCCGTCACAGCACCTGAATCCCGGGGTCGGTCCGACTCACACGCACCGTCGTAACGAGTTCCCACTCGTCGACTGCAACGGAGCCGGCGACGAGTGAGAGCGTACGCCGACGACCCGTCTCACACGTCCAGACGCGACGGGTCGCCGGTGTAGTCGAGCCGCCACGTCCCGTCGATTCCGGCGACCAGCCGCGTCATTCCGCACAGCGGCGCGTCGATCCCCTCCCAGCCGGGATCCACGCTCCCGCGGCTGTCCGCGTCTGACGACGGATAGTTCCTCGGTCATCGCCGGAACGGTGGCTCCACCGAGGGTTGTGCGTTGGTACGGGGTCCGTCCCAACGCCGTCGGGCATCGACCGGACACGACCCTCGGCGGTGACCCGTCTCAGTCGTACAGCGGGTACTCGTCGGTGAGTTCTTCGACCCGCGCGGCGACGTCGGCGACGGTCTCCTCGTCGCCGGGGTCGTCGACGACCTGCACGATCAGGTCGGCGACCTCTCGGCAGGTCGACTCGGTGAATCCGCGGGTGGTCAACGCGGGCGTTCCGAGCCGGATACCGCTGGGGTTGAACGCCGAGCGGGTCTCCCCGGGGACGGTGTTGGCGTTCATGATGATCCCCGCCGAGGCCAGCGCGTCCTCGACCTCTTTCCCCGTGGTGTCGGGATGAGACGGCCGAAGGTCCGCCAAGATCAGGTGGTTGTCGGTGCCGCCCGACACCAGGCTGAGGCCGTGTTCCTGCAGGCGTTCGGCCATTGCGGCGGCGTTGTCGACGGTCTGTTGGGCGTACGCCTCGAACTCCTCGGAGAGCGCCTCCTCGAACCCGACAGCCTTCCCGGCGATACAGTGCATTGCGGGACCGCCCTGCGTGCCGGGGAACACTGCCTTGTCGATGTCGTCGGCGTACTCTTGATCGCACATAATCATCCCGCCACGGCCCGCCCGGATGGTCTTGTGGGTCGATCCCGTCACGAAGTCCGCGACACCGACCGGTGATTCGTGAACGCCTGCCGCCACTAGCCCCGTGATGTGTGCGATGTCGGCGAGGTGGTAGGCGTCGACCGTGTCCGCGATCTCCTGGATCCGCCCGAAGTCCACCTCTCGGGGGTACGCCGAGTACCCCGAGACGATGATGTCGGGCTCGAACTCCTCGGCGGTCTCCGCGAGCCCCTCGAAGTCGATGTAGCCGGTTTCGGGGTCGACCTCGTACTGCTCGACCGTGTAGGTCTGCCCGGTGAAGTTGGCGGGATGGCCGTGGGAGAGGTGGCCGCCGTGGGTCAGATTCAGGGAGAGAATCTTGTCGCCGGGGTCGAGCATCGCGAGATAGACGCCCATATTGGCTTGTGAGCCCGAGTGTGGCTGGACGTTGACGTGGTCGGCGCCCCACAGCTCCTTCGCGCGCTCGATCGCGAGCTCTTCGACCTCGTCGGCGTGTGCGCACCCCGCGTAGTACCGCTCTCCGGGGTACCCCTCGGCGTACTTGTTGGTGAGGGTGCTCCCCTGGGCTTCCATCACGGCCTCGGAGGCGTGATTTTCGCTGGCGATCATGGCGAGAGTCTCGTTCTGCCGCCTGCGCTCGGCGTCGAGGGCGTCAGCAACGGCCGGGTCGGCGTCGCGAACGGTTTCGTTCGGCATACACACGATTTGTAGGATCCGAGGCGGATAATTCTGCCTTTCGGCACAGCGTGGAAAACGAGCGAAACGTTATGCTCTATGCGGGGCGGTCCTTCCGCGGGGGGTCACTCCTCGAGCCGGCCGCGCCGCCACCCTTCGAGGTCGGGCGTCTGGTTGAACGTGTAAATGTGGACGCCGCGGACGTTGTACGTATCGTCACCGACGTACGGGCCCAGTCCGTCGATCAGCTCGTCGGGCTTGTAGGTCCCTCGCGCGCCGACGAGCTGCTTCACGAAGTCGACGATCCCCATCGTCTTGCGCATGAACTTGATGGAGTCGCCGACGCCGACCTTCCGGGAGATCTTCAGCAGCTTCTGGTAGTTCATAACGCCAGGAATGCCGACCTCGACCGGGAGGTCGACGCCCTGTGCGCGGATCTCCTCGATCCACTCCAGGATGGTGTCGGGATTGTAACACAGTTGCGTGACGATGTAGGTCGCGTACGGCGCCTTCCTCTCCATAGACTCCGCAAGCGTTTCCTCGGAGATGAAGTCGTGGCCCTCGGGGTAGCCTGTGATTCCGACCTCCTCGAAGGAGTAGGGGGTCTCCTCGAGCGCCACCAGCAGGTCGTAGGCGGACTCGAACTCGCCGACGGCCTCCTCTTTGTCCCCACCCGGAACGAAGATGTCGGTGACGCCCGCCTCGGTGAGCCGACGCGCGATCTCCTCGAGTTGCTCGGGCCCCTCGACGTACCGTGCGGCGAGGTGGGGGACGACCTCGTACCCCTGTGCTGCGGCCTCCTCAGAGCGCTCGACGGTCCGCTCGATCCCCAGCTTCGGCGACGTCGTGATTGCGATGCTCGCACCGTCGGGAAGGTGCTGGATCTCGTCGTCGAAGCTGTCGAACGGCATCAACTCGAATCGCGCGTTGCTCAGCAGGTACTCGACGCCGTCCGCGGCGGGCGTTTCGGATCCGCGTTGCGCTCCAATTGACATTATCGTGTACACGAGCGGCACGCACTTTTGTTTATGGGTTCCACACCACTCGATCGCGTCGTCGCCGCGGCAGCACTCTCGACCTGTCAAGCGAACAGACCACGAACTCGCCGCCTCATCGGGTCACGACACGGAACTGCCCGCCTTCGCGGGTGTGGGTCGGCGACGACCGGTACGTGACTACAGTCCTCCGTTTCAGGCGGCGTCAGGTGTACACTGCCGGATCCGGTCGGCGACGACGTCCACGGTGACGACTCGGTCGGATCCGTCCGAAACCCGACCCACCACTAGATCCAACACGTTGAGTTGCGTCAGGAGTTGCCGCGTCCGGTCGTAGTCGAGTCCGACCTCGCGTTGGACCTCGTGGACGGTCCTGGCGCCGACCACGGCATCGACCACGTCGTGGAGGGTCAACGACTCCGGCAGCCCGATCCCGTCTGCGACCAGTTGCTCGTCCGGCAGGGACGCCGCGACCTCGGGGGCGCCGTCGGCGGCCGGTCGCTCTCGTTCCGCTGTGTCCGCCTGCCCCGCGGGCTCGGCGTCGGTCTCCGGCCCCGCCTGCGCTGCCGCCACCGACCCGTCCGCGACGTCCGTCGAGCCCCCGTTGGCGGATGCCTCTGCCCCGCTCTCGGTCTCGTAGGTGGTCGGCGAGTGGACGTCCGCCTCGATCATGTACCGGCGGACGGTCTCGGCGGAGACGTCCATCTCGATCCGCTCACTCATCCGTGCGAACGTCTCGCAGGTCTCGTAGAGCCGGCGGAGATACGGCGTGTCGTCGTACGGCGGGACCGACTCGTCGCGGGCGGCCGCGAGCGGCGACGTCTCTCCCGTCTCGGCGTCGCCCGCGTCGGAGCCGGCTTCGCGACCGTCCGTACTCCCGAACGTCGCCGCCGTGGCGCCTGTCCCCGCCGCGCTCGCGGTGCCGTCGTCGGTTGCGTCCGCGGCGTCGTCGCCGGTTGCGTCCGCGGCGTCGTTCCCGTCAGTTGCGTCCGTAGCGCCGTCCGGTGTGGCGTCGCCGGTTGCGTCCGCGGCGTCGTCTCTGCGACCCGAACGGTCGGCGTCGCCGATCGTCACCTCCAGCGTCACGACCACCGAGTCCCCGTCGAGTCTGACATCCGTTGGGACGGCCGAAACACGGGGGTACCCCGCAGGGAGCGCCCCGGCGGGGTCCGGGAACGTTGGCGCGCGGAGCGTCACCGAGAGACCGTCGTCGACTGTCGCCTCTGCCGGTTCGAGGCTGGTGTCCGCTTCGGTGGCCGTCCCGACGGACACGTCTACGGTGGCGCGCAGCGATCCGTCCCCACCGCTCCCCGCAGCTTCGGTCCGGCGGACGGCCCGACCGTCGTCGTCGAGGTGCTCGATCACGCGGGCGAGAGTCTCGAACGGGGAACGTGTCTCTGTCACCATATCACTACTGCGAACTAACATATTGTGATTGGTTAACGATGTGTGTGGAATGATGAGGGTCTTCAAGTGGGATCCGAGCGGCCGCCGTGTCGGTTCTCGCTGCGTTCGGTCCCGACGCACCTCTTGGGGCCGGAACGGCTGCGTCAGACGGGGGTCGGTCGCACGCGCCGCCCGCAGTGACGACCCCGATCAGGGAAGCGTCGCGATGCTCGCGACCCGCTCGCCCGTGACCACGACGCCGCCGCGCGCCGCCGAGTAGACCACCCCGTCGGCGCTCGCGGAGACGGTCTCCAACCGCTCGAACGACGCCGGATCGAACACGCCGCCGAGCGGCTCGCCCTCGGCGACTGCGTCCCCGACCGCCAGGTCGGCCCGGAGCTCGAACAGCCCCGACGTCTCGGCGATCACCCGCGGTGCGTCGTCACGGAGGAGCCGCTGGTCGGGCGTCGCCGTCGGCGGGTCCGTAACCACGCCGAGCTCCCGGAACACGTTCCAGACTCCCTCCAGCCCCGTCTCGACCGCGGAGCGCTGCACTGTCCGGCTGTTCGAGAGCTCTGCGGTTATCGCGGGCACGCCCGCTCCAGCCGCTGCCAACCGAAACTTTCCGGCGACGTCGTCGTTGCCGACCGGGTCGGTGTCCGCGAGCAGGAACTCGGTCCCGAACGCCTCCGCGATCGTGCGGGCGTCAGCGTCGTCCGCGCGGAATCGGACGTGTTCGAGCATCTCCGGCATCCCGGTGTGGAGGTCGACCGCGGCGTCGGCCGCCTCGACCAGCGGCCAGAGGTTCGCCACCAGCCGCTCCTGGAAGCTCCCGGCCTCGTCGCCGGGCCAGATCCGGTTGAAGTTCGAGTTGAACGCGTCGTACGCCTCCGGTGTCAGGTACGACCGATGGTCGAACGCCAACGGGTTCGCGACCGGGATCGCCACAACGCTGCCTGCGATCTCGGCGTCGACGAGGCGGGCGTGGAGCCGGCGGAGCACTGCCGGCCCGTTGAGTTCGATGCCGTGCTGTGCCGCCTGCACGAACACCGTCGGCCCCGGCCCACCCTCGTACCGGTGGACCGTCGCGGAGACGTCGCGACCGGACGGGAAGTGTCCGAGTTCCCGGTCGGTCACCGTGTGCGTCACGGGGTCGTAGTCCATACCGCGTGGGGGGAGTCGCGGCCTAAAAACCCCGTGGGGACCGAGTGACCGTTCGATCAGGCCACCCCCCGAAAGGCTGCAGCGGCGCCCCGTCGCTCCGCATCACTCGTCGACCCGCGGTCCCGGGTCGCGGTCGCGAACGGCATCGAGAAGATCACACAGCGCGTCTGCCGAGCGATCCAGAAGCTCCTCTCCGAGCGCCGCGCTCGACTCCCGGGGATCGCCGACGACACCGTTGTCAGTGAACTCGTCGGAGTCGACCGCGAGGTTGACGCGGCCCTGCCACTCGCCCCACCGGTCGGCCCCCTCCGCAGCGGCGGTCTCGAACCGGTCTTCGTGAACCGAATCGGGCTCTGTGTTGCGGAGCATCGACGTCTCCAGCGGCCCGGCGTGGCCCATGTCCGAGGTGTGCTCGCCAACCTCGTCGAACCAGGTGAAGGGGACGGCGTAAGCGTCGTCGTGGCGGGCGATCCGCGCCGTGACCTCCTTCAACGCCGCGATGTTGCCGCCGTGGCCGTTGACGACCACCACCCGATCCCACCCGTGGGAGGCGAGGCTCCCGACCACATCGCGGACGTAGGACCGAAACGTCGACTCCGAGGTCCACAGCGTGCCGGCGAATCGGCGGTGCTCCTCGGCGATCCCCACGGGAACTGCGGGTGCGACCACGACTGGGTCGGCGTACCGGTCGGCGCCCGCCTCGGCCACCGCCTCGGCGGTGAGGACGTCCGTCCCGAGGGGCGCGTGGGGGCCGTGCTGTTCGGTGCTTCCGACAGGGAGCACAGCAAGGTGCGTGTCGGCCGCGTCGGCGTCGGTCCATGTCTCGCGCGTCAGATCCATATCCGGACGTGACCCGGCGGGCGGATATACGGATTGCCATCCAGGAGGCGGTCGCAGCCGCACGAGCCGGCGGCAGACGCCACTCGACCGTCGGGCCGGACGAACCACAATACTTACGAAATATGTCATTTCTTCGTGCCCGTCCCGACCGATTTCGGCCGCGGGACTGGCCGCCATCCGGGGACCGGGGTCTCGGAGTTTCGAGATTGGCCTCGCCCGACAGTATAAATCCCCGTACAACTACACCTGCCGCCTTCGGCTCTACCCCCTCACGCCGGTAGGAGGGACTCTCTGGGGGTTCCGTGCCGTTCGGACGGCACCTATTTGTGGCCGCCACCGTTACTGATTGATAGACATATGGAGACCACAGACAGCGTGCCCGAACAGGCCGGAACCGTGATCGTCGGCGCCGGGATCGTGGGCTGTAACGTCGCATACCAGCTCACGAAACTCGGCCGCGACGACGTCGTGGTAGTGGATCAGGGACCGATGCCGACTACCGGAGGGTCCTCGACCCACGCGCCGGGGATCATGTTCCAGACGGCCGAACCGAAGGAGCTCTCGCAGTTCGCCGACTACAGCCGTCAGGTCTACTCCGACCTAGAGGGTGCAGACGGCCAACAGGCGTACAACGAGACGGGTGGCATCGAGGTCGCCCGCACCGAAGAGCGGATGGACTTTCTCCAGCGCCGCGTCGAGCACGCGACGGCGTGGGGGATCGACGACCCACAGATCCTCTCGCCGGAGGAGGTCACAGAGCACCTCCCCTTGGTCGACGCCGACGAGATCCTGGGTGGCTACTACTCGCCCACCGACGGTCAGGTGTCCGGCGTCGTCGCGTGTGACGCCCTGGCCCGCGAGGCGATGGAACGGGGTGCGGAGTTCGTCCCCCATACCCGGACAGAGGACGTCGAGACGGAGCACGGCGAAATCACCGCCGTCGTCACCGAGAACGGCACCATCGAGGCCGACGAGGTAGTGCTGGCGACCAACATCTGGGCCCGCCAGCTGGGCGAGCGGCTGGGCGTCCACCTCCCGGTGACGCCGGTCGAACACCAGTACACCATGACTGAGTCGCTCGAGGAACTCGCCGACGCGGCGGTCGACATCACCGACCACCCGCTGTTCGAGAACTACGAGAACGTCTCCGGGGAGAAGGCCAAACGCCTGCTGGTCGGCCCGGACCGCCCGATTCTTCGGGACCAGGACAACGCGATGTACTTCCGGACCCACGGCGACGCCTACGGGATCGGGTCGTACAACCACGACCCCATCGTGCCGGACCCCCAGGAGCTCGGTGGCAACGACCCCGACGGCGAACAGGGGTCGGTCCACGAGTTCACCGACTATCACATGGACAACGCCACCCACCCGGACCGTCCGGACAAGGCGCCGCGGCAGGCAAGCGACGAGCTCCTGCCCGCGACCGAGGGGACGGACCTCGAGTTCAAGTACAACGGGATGTTCGCGGAGTCGCCCAACGGCCTCCCGGTCCTCGGCCCGGTCCAGGAGTACGACGGGCTGTGGACCGCCCTGGCGACGTGGGTCACCCACGCCGGCGGTGCGGCCCGCGCGCTCGCCACTTGGATGGAGGATGGCGTCCCGATGCTCGACGGCGAGCCGATGGATCTGGCCCACTGCGACGTCAACCGCTTCGACGCCCACGAGGGAAGCTGGGACTTCGCCCGCGACATCGGCGCCGAGGAGTACCGGATCGTCTACAACATCATGCACCCCAAGTGGGTGTGGACGGAGACCCAGCGGGACATCCGCCGGACGCCGATGTATCACTCCCACAAGGAGCTCGACGCGGAGCTGTGGGCCGAAGCCGGGTGGGAGGAACCCCAGTGGTTCGAGTCCAACGCCGACCTGCTGGCGGAGTACGGCGACCGGATCCCCGACCGCGACGAGTGGACCGGCAAATACTGGTCGCCGATCGAGGGCGCGGAGGCGCTGAACGTCCGCGAGAACGCCGGCCTCCACGACATGACCTCGTTTAACAAGATGGAGGTCGTCGGGAGCGACGCCGGTGAGTTCATCCAGTACCTCTGTACGAACGATATGGACCTCGACGTCGGCGACGTGAAGTACACGCTGATGTGTAACGAGGCCGGCGGCGTCCGTGCGGACATTACCGTTACCAGAACCGACGAGAACCGCTATCTCCTCCTGACTACGGGTCGCGAGGTCGGGAACAACCACGTCGCGTGGGTCCGCGAGCACTCGCCCGACGACGTCGTTGTCAACGACGTGACCTCGAGCCTGGCGGCGATGGTCTGCACTGGCCCCAACGCCCGGAAGATCCTCTCTGCGGTCACCGACGTCGATCTTTCGGACGACGCGTTCCCGTTTTTCACCAGCCAGCAGTTCTTCGTGAAGAACGTGCCCGTCACGGCGCTTCGGGTGTCGTACGCCGGCGAACTCGGCTGGGAGCTGTACACCCCCTCCGAGTACGGCGAGCGGCTCTGGGAGATCCTGCTCGACGCCGGCGAGGAGTACGGTCTCCGGCCGTACGGCAACGGCGCGCTGAACGCCCTCCGCATCGAGAAGGGCTTCCGGCTGTGGGGCGAGGACCTCCACACCGAGCACACCCCCTACGAGGCCGGCCTCGGATGGGCGGTCGACGCGGACACCGACTTCATCGGGAAGGACGCACTGGCCGGTGCCGAGGCGCCCGCCGCCGCGGCCGACGGCGGCGAGCCCCGCCACGAGGTCGCGTGTCTCACCCTCGACGACACCGACGAGACCATCCTGCCGCACCGCCCGGTGTTCGCGCCGGGTGACGACGAGACTCTCGGGTACGTTCACAGCGCGGAGTACGGCTACTCCGTCGGCGCGTGTGTGGCGTACACCTACCTCCCGCCGGAGTTCGCCGAGGCTGGCACCGACGTGGAGATCCTCTACGAGGGCGACCGGTACGACGCGACGGTGCGCGAGGAGCCGCTGACCTAAAACGCGAGTAGACGGGCTGCGGATGGGGCTCCCGAAACGACTCCGGAACCCCTCTCGCGACCGCTCGGCCCCTTCCAGTCCACCCCGATAGCGGTTCTCCGGCCAGCAATCGCGCGACTGTGCCCGGCGACCGTGGTGGCAACAACCCCACCTACGTCGCTCAGTCTGACAACTTCGCTCGTGGAGGGTGGGGCTTGTCCGTGGACTCGGCCCCGAACCCGTCCGGGTGGGCGGTAAATCCGCCACTTGGCATCACGGTCCCAGGCTTCAGGGCAAGTTGCAACTCCGGCTTCTCCCGATCCTCTCGCCGGTCTGTCAGGCTGTGGTTCGTGCGCCCGCAACCACGTGCGCGGCGGGCGACGCGTGACGCGATACCCCACGATTTCCGCCCGAAATACGGGCTCACCGTTGTCTTTATGCCCGTGACAGGACCACCGGCGGATGAGAACGATGAGCTCAGCCGAACTTCCATCGCAAGCCGAAACCGTCGTCATCGGAGCGGGTGCTGTGGGCTGTAGCGTGGCCTATCACCTCTCCGAACTGGGCGCCGAGAACGTCGTCGTGATCGACCAGGGACCGCTTCCGGTCACCGGCGGGTCGTCGGTCCACGCCCCGGGGATTATGTTCCAGACGTCGCCGTCGAAGATACAGACCAAGACCGCCTACTACACCAGCCGGCTGCTCTCCGATGCCGGCGTCTACGACGAGGTCGGCGGGATCGAACTCGCCCGCAGCGAGGAGCGGATGGACTTCCTCCGTCGTCGCGTCGAGTGGGCCGAATCCTACGGACTGCCGGAGCCACAGCTCCTCTCGCCCGAGGAGGTCACCGACCACCTGCCGCTGGTCAACGAAGACGAGATCCTGGGTGGCTACTACTCTCCGACCGACGGCCGGGTCGACGGCATCTCCGCGCTCCAGTGGTACGTCACCAACTCCGACGCCGACTTCTACGGCAACACCGAGGTGACCGACCTCGACGTCGCCGGCGGGCAGGTCAACGCGGTCGAGACCGACCGCGGGACCATCGAGTGCGACCGGGCCGTGATGGCGACCAACAACTGGGGCTACCAGACCGCACAGATGGCGGGACTGGACCTCCCGATCGCGCCGGTCGAACACCAGTACGTCGTGACCGAGCCGATGGAGGAGTACGCGGAGGTCGGCTCGTCGATCGGCGACAACACGACCGGGCTGGACGTGCCCGGCAAACGCGAGATCGCCGAGGCGATGAGCCAGGGACCGACCCAGCCGGTCGGCCGCGACCAGGACAACTCGCTGTACTTCCGCAACCACGGTGACTCCCTCGGGCTGGGGTCGTACAACCACGAGACGCTCTCGGTCGACCCCGACGATATGGGCAAAAACACCGACGAGCACCAGGCGTCCGTCCGTGGCTTCACCAAGAAACACTGGGAACAGCCGACGCACGCCGACCGCGAGAAGTCGCCGAAGCAGGCGTTCGACGAACTCCTGCCGGCGACCCAGGACGTCGACTACCTGGCCACCGAAAACGGTATCTTCGTGTTCACGCCCGACGGGATGCCCGCTGTCGGCCCCACGGCGTCGGTCGACGGCCTCTGGTCGGCGCTGGCAATCTGGTGGACCCACTCGGGCGGGTACGGTCGGATCGTCGCCGAGTGGATGGAGAACGGTACTCCCCGGCTGCCGTCCGGACGTGTCGACACCAGTGGCATCCACGTCCGCCGGTTCGAGCCCCACGCCGGCGAGAAGGAGTACTTCGTCGACAAGGGCGCAAAACGGTACCAGCAGGTCTACAGCATCGTCGAACCCCGGTGGCAGCCCAGCGAGCACCGCGGGCTCCGCACCAGCCCCTTCTACGACCGACAGCAGGACCTGGGCGCGGAGTTCTATCAGTCCGGCGGGTGGGAGGCCGCCCAGTGGTATGACTCGAATCGGGACCTCGTCGACGAGTACGACGAGTTGATCCCCGAACAGGACGGGTGGACCGGGATCAACCGCTCGCCGATCGAGGCCGCCGAACACCTCCACACCCGCGACGCGGTGTCGATGTTCGACATGACGTCGTTCAGTTCGATTATGGTGGAGGGGCCGGACGCGACGGAGTTCCTCCAGCGAGTGTGTAGCAACGACGTCGACAGTGCGGTCGGGAAGGTGCGCTACTCGCTGCTCCTGAACGAGGGTGGCGGGATCCTCGGTGACATCACTGTGGTCAGGTTGGCCGACGACCGGTATATGCTCACCACCGGCGGCGGGTCGTCGCCGGGGATCCACGGCGGGTGGCTGGAGGACCACGCCCCCGACACCGTGTCGGTACAGATCCAGGAGGGAGGCAAATCCACCATCGGGCTGTGGGGGCCGGAGTCCCGGCTCCTCCTGCAGCGGTGTACCGACGCCGACGTCTCCAACAGTGGGTTCCCGTACTTCACCGCAAAACAGCTCTACGTCGACGAGGTGCCCGTGATCGCGCTGCGGGTCTCGTACGTCGGCGAACTCGGGTGGGAGCTGTGGACCCCCGTCGAGTACGGCCGGCGGCTCTGGGACGCCCTCTACGAGGCGGGCCAAGACCTCGACGTGCGGCCGATGGGCGGCGGCGCGCTGTCGTCGATGCGGCTGGAGAAGGGCTACCGGCTGTACGGCACCGACATCGACACCGACGTCAACCCCTACGAGGCCGGGCTGCCGTTCGCGGTCGACCTCGACACCGACTTCATCGGGAAAGAAGCCCTGGAGCAGGCCAAAGCCGAGGGGATCGACTCCAAGGCCACCCCGATCACACTGGACGACTCGACCGACATCCTCCGGACGGGCTGTCCGGTCCTCGTCGACGGCGAGGCCCAGGGATACGTCCAGGCCGCGGACTTCGGCTACTCCATCGGTGAGTCGATCGCGTACACCTACCTCCCTTCGGAGTACACCGACGCCGGGACGAGCGTCCAGGTGCGGTGTGAAGGTGAGTTGTACGACGCCACCGTTCGGGACGAGCCGTTGTTCGACCCCGGCCGCGATAGGATCACTCGGTGATGAGAGGGGATATGCCATGACTGCGTCCGACGACGACTCAGAGTGCTCTCCCGACGCCGGTACCGGGGCGGCCGGCGAGCTTCCGGTCCGGTACGTCGACATCGAGCGGGCCCGTGAGCGACTCGACGACGACACCGTGGTCAAGCAGACGCCGGTCGAGACAAGCACGTCGCTCGGGAGCTTCGTCGACGCGGAGGTTTATCTGAAGATGGAGCACCTCCAGTGGACGGGGTCGTTCAAGACACGCGGGGCGTACAACAAGATCAGCCAGGACGTCGCCGACGGCGTCGACGAGTTCATCGCCGCAAGCGCGGGCAACCACGCCCAGGGCGTCGCCCTGGCGGCGACGAAGTGCGGCGCCGATTCCACGATCTATATGCCCGAGGACGCCCCCCAGACGAAGGTCGACGCGACCCGTGGCTACGGCGCGACGGTCGAACTCGTGGGCAAGGACTTCCAGGAGACGATGGCACACGCCCAATCGGCGGTCGAGGACACTGACGCCGCGTTCGTCCACGCCTACGACGACACCGACATCATCGCCGGGCAGGGCACTCTCGGGGCTGAGATGTACCACGACTGCCCGGACGTCGACACCGTGATCGTGCCGATCGGCGGCGGCGGTCTGATAAGTGGGGTCTCCACCGCGATCAAACACCTCACGCCGGACACTCGCGTTGTCGGCGTGCAGGCTACCGGCGCGGAAACGGTCCACGAGAGCCTCGACAAGGGGATTCCGGTCACTCTCGACGAGGTCGACACCATCGCCGACGGGATCGCGACCGGCGGGATCTCGGAGACGACGCTCCGGATGATCCAAGCCAACGTCGACGAGGTGGTGACCGTTTCGGACACCGAGATCGCTCGGGCGATTCTGCTCGTTATGGAGCGCGCAAAGCAGGTCGTCGAAGGCGCCGGCGCGGCGTCGGTCGCGGCGCTGCTCAGCGACGACCTCGACGTCGAGGGCGAGACCGTGATGCCGCTGCTTTGCGGCGGCAACCTGGATATGACGCAGCTCCAGACCGTTCTGGTCCACGCGCTGACCCAGCGGAAACAGCGGATCCAGCTCCGGGTCCGGATCGACGACCGGCCCGGGAAGATGGCGGACATCTCCGGCATCATCGCCGACCAGGAGGCCAACATCTTCGACGTCCGCCACGACCGCGGGGTCGAGAACCTGGAGGTCGGCGACGCGTACCTGGTGTTCACCGTCGAGACCAGCGGCGCCGAACACGCGGCGTCGATTGTCGACGCCATCGAGGCACGGGGCTACAGCGTCGCGGACGTGACGCGGGCCCAGCAGTAGCCTCTGCGGACCGCTTCGCCCGAGTGTCCCGCTGCGGGCGATACCGCCCCGTCGACGAGGGCTCCGCGCCGACGACGGCTACCGGTCCGCGAACGCCACGCCGGTGATCTCGAAGCGGGCGCCGCCGTCGGCACCCTCGGTCGCAGTGATCGTCCACCCGTGGGCCTCGGCAACCTCCTTGACGATGCTCAGACCGAACCCGGTACCCGCCCTGGCCGTCGTATACCCCGCCTCGAACACGGTCCCGCGCTCGTCTTCCGGAATCCCCGGCCCGTCGTCTTCGACGTAGAAGCCGCCCGCACACTCCCCAGCGGTGACTGTCACGTCCGGACCGGCGTGTTCTACGGCGTTCCCGTAGAGGTTCTCGAGTAGCTGTCGGAGGCGACTCGTGTCCGCGTGGATCGATCTGTCAGTCTCGACGCGGAGCGAGGTGTCGGCCGTCGCGACCGTCTCCCAGCAGCGTTCGAGTATGGCGCCGAGGTCAACCGGCTCCGTCTCGCCGACCGGGTCGCCCTGCCGGGCCAGTTCCAGCAGGTCGTCGACGAGTGCCTCCATTCGGTCGTGCGCGTCACTGACGGCGTCGAGATGGTCGCTGTTGCACTCCTCGCGGGCCAGTTCCAGCCGTCCCACGGCGACGCTCAACGGGCTTCGGAGGTCGTGGCTGACCACGCTCGCGAACGCGTCGAGCCGCTCGTTCTGCCGTTTGAGCTCGCGTTCGCGCTGCTTCTGTTCGGTGATGTCGGTGCCGATGACGTACACGCGGGAGTAGTCGTCGGCGCTTTCCTCCGGCACGAACAAGTCCAGCAGCTCCCGATACGTCGTTCCTGACAGCTTCCGGCCGGTCACCTCCGTTCTGAACCGCAACTCCCCGTCGGCGATGGCGGCCCACTCGGCCGCGAGCGCCTCTGTCGCCCCATCGCCGAACAGATCGTCGACGCTGCGCATCAACTCCTCTTTGGATGCGGCGCCGTAGTACTCGACAGCGTTCCCGTTGACGTCGACGATCTCGACCCGCTCCATCAACCGGGAGATCTCCTCGGGATTCTGCAGGAGATACGCCTCGACGTCGTCGACTCCCGAGACGATGCTGTCCAGATACGCGACCGCCTCTGAAAAGTCCTCCTCCCAGATGACGAGCGGGTTGTTCTCGAACAACGACTGGTACCGGTCGCGCTCGTGCTGGAGCTCCAGTTCCCGGTCTCTGTGTTCGGTGACGTTCTGGACTGTCCCCCGTACCCGAACTCTCGAGCCGGCCTCGGTCTGTGGGTCTCCACGCGCCCGGATCCATCGACACTCGCCCGCCGGCGTGCGGATCCGCGCTTCCACGTCGTACGGGTCCCCGCGCTCGATCGCACCAGTCAGTGCGTCCCGGATGATCGACTGGTCGTCGGGGTGGTAGTTCTCGATCGCCTCTTCGACGGTCGGCTCTCTGTCTTTCGAGTACCCGTGGATCTCGTACATCTGCTCGGACCACATGAACTCGTCCTCGACGATGTCGTACTCCCAGGCCCCGATGTCCGCCATCGCTTGTGCCTTCCTGAACAGGTCGTTTTGCCGGGTTAGTTCCCGTTCGCGGCGTTTGTACGCAGTAATGTCGGCGTAGACGCAGTAGCCGTCGATATGGTCGTCGTCCGGGACCGGAATGTTCCGGATGCGGAAGTCGCCGACTCCATCGGGAGTCCGTCTACGGACCTCCTCGTCGATGAGTTCTCCGGCTTTCACACGGTCGCTGAGGCGCTGCGCCTCCGCGCGCCTCCCCGGGGGAACGAGGAACTCGTCGACGCGCTCGCCGGTCGCTGCGGTCGCGTCCCGCTCGAACCGCTGGGCGAACGCCCTGTTGACGTCGCTCACGTACGGGTCTCCGTTCCGATACGTGTACGCCATCGTCGGTTCCGGGAAGTTCTCGAAGAGGGCTCGTAGCCGCGTGTTCTGTCGTTCGACGTCGCGCTCGCGGCGCTTGCGCTCCGTGATGTCGGTGTACACCGCGAACGTCCCCGATCCGTCGCCGTAGGTCGCGGTCTGCAGGAGGAACTTGCGGATGCCGCCGGCGGTCAACCGCGCAACTTCCTCGGAATAGAGACCTTCTTCGGATCGAATACGCCCGTTACGCCACTTGATTTGGTCGAGTTCCGCCTCGGGAACGACGTACTCGTCGAGGGACTCGCCGACGACCTCGTCGGCATCGTATCCGAACACCTCCGTGAAGCTCGGATTGATGTGTTTCACGATCGGCGTCTCACCGTCCCACTCGACCTCGACGACCGCCTGCGAGAGGTTCTCGAAGAGGGCTTGGAAACGCCGGCGCTCCTCCTGTAGCCGGGTTTCGGCTCGAACCTGGGTCACGGCGTTGGTGATCCGGTTGGCGAGGAGTTCGTACTGGTCAGTGCCCGAACTCTTCCGGAGGTAGTCGGTGACGCCGGCGGAGATGGCGTCGCTGGCGACGTCCTCGCTTCCCTTGCCGGTAAAGAGGATGAACGGGAGGTTCGGATACGCCTCGCGGACGGCGGTGAGAAACTCGATCCCGTTCGCACCGGGCATCTCGTAATCGGACACGACGCAGTCGAAGTCGCCAGCCGCGAGCCGGTCTCGACCCTCGGCGGCGTCGCTCGCGGTCTCGACGACAAACTCATTCTCCTGTCGTTCGAGAAACTCCGCGGCGAGGTCTGCAAACTCCGGGTCGTCATCGACGTGGAGAATCCGAACCGCGTCCGATATACTACTCACACCTGCGAGACGCCTTTACTCCCAATTAAAACTACGTCCCGACGCCCGGAGAGTCCGCCACCGGACCCGACGACCCGCGCTGCAAAAGTCCGACACCCGTGGGTTCGTCGCCTACTCCGCGTGACCGCGGGCCTCCAACTCCTCGACGACTGCCGGGGCGGTCTCGTGGAGGTCGGCGACGATTGCGTAGTCGGCCTTCTGCATAATCGCCGCTTGGGGATCCGTGTTGATCGCGAGGATGTGTTCGGCGCCCTTACACCCGACTATGTGCTGGACGGCGCCGCTGATCCCGCACGGGATGTAGAGTTCGGGCGCGATCTTGTTGCCGGTCTGGCCGATCTGGTCGTCGTGGGGACGCCACTCCTCGTTGACCGCCGCGCGCGAGGGTCAGCGTCTCCAGCGACACGTCGTCGACGCCCTCGTCATCATACTCGAGCTAGACGAGTACCATCTCAGACCACCTCCAGGTCTTCGAGGACGTCGACCGCATCCGCTGCGGCCTCCGGCGAGTCGCCGACGCGACGCCCGCATACGAATCCCGCCTCTCCCGGCTGTTCCCACGACGTGTCGGGATTCCGAGACCGAAGCCCCGAGCGAAAAATTGCCGATAACACCCGGCTGGGCCGGCGTATCCCAGTGTCGGCGCGGAAACTTATTTCACAGTGGGTCGTGTCGGTCGGAGTGGTTCAGGCCGATGTACCAGACGATACTCATACCCTACGACGGGAGCGACGAGGCGAACAAAGGTGCGACGCACGGGCTCGAACTCGCAGCCGCGCTCGACGCCGACGTATGCGGGATCTACGTCATCGATCTCCCGGGAGCGCCGCGTGCGCTTTCGATCCGGGACGACGAAGAAACGATGCGCGAGCAGTACCGCGAGTACGGCGAGGGTGTTCTCGACGATCTCGGCGATCGAGCCGCCGACCACGGGGTCGGGTACTCATCGGTGATCCGTACCGGCTCCCCGAGCGAGGAGATCGTCGACTACGCGGAAGCGGAGGAGATGGACGCCATCGTGATGGGTTCGGCCTATCGGGGGAAGATCGGCGGCATCCTCGGCGGTACGATGGACAGGGTGGTCCGAACCGCGACGGTGCCGGTGATCACTCAACGGAAGCAGGTCGACGAAGTGTAGCGGGCTCCGATCTTACACCAGCCGGCTCTCCCGGAAGTAGATCACGAGGCTGGCAGTGAGGAAGCTCACACCCGCGGCGGCGTACCGCCCCGCCGACATCGCGAAGACTGCGGCCCCGAAGAGCGCGACTGCGAGGGCCGCGGCGCCTGTTGCGAGGTAGTTGACCATACGTCGGTGGGCGATGGGGCTCCGTATAATACTGTCGTCAAAAGTCGTGTCTGAACTCCCAGTGGTACCGACAGGAGTGACACGTCGCCCACTCGGGCACGTCGATCGCACCCGGGTGGCGCCGGCCATGTTCCATCTCGTCGCCGCAGACCGGACATCGGAGGTGTTGGAGTTCGAGGCTGGTGAACTCGTCGTATGAGTGCTCCGCGACACACCGGGGGCAGTCGATGTCGTCGTGTGGGTGTCGCTGCATCACGTCGCTGTCGCACCGGTCGCATCGGAGCAACGCGGGCGGCCGGGAACCCCACCCAACGTCACCGTCGATGGTGGTCGTGCTGGTCTCGGGACTCGACAGTCGGAACCCGTTGTTGTCCGGGTTCTTCTGCAGTGGCGCGAGAATCCGGATCCCGGTCTGCCGGAGCCACTGAACCACAACAAGTAACGATTCAATCACTATCCGTCCGTACGGGCCGTATGCACCTTAATCCCACGCAGGCGTGTACCGCTGTCGATATGTCGCCTGTGTACGCTACATACCAGTATATATCCTGACGGGCTACGCCACCGACGGTCGGAAACCTCGGTCCGTTCGAAATGACAAAACTGCTCCCCGGTGGTTGTCCAACGGGGGTAGTTGCTGCGTAACGGCAGTTTCAGCGTCTGAAAACGATATCCTGCCCAACCTTTATTATATCTTAGCGACTCTAAAATTATGAGGTAGTGTACCATCCCACTCAGGAGTGAGCCAACCATACCACACGGTAGCGGGGCACAGTCCCGTAGCGATGCACAGTCCGACGACCAGAAACGGGGAGAGGACCACTCCGAGGGGGGCCAAACCGAATCGACACGTCCGATGCGGCAGCAGCACACATGATCACGAACGAACACTCGAAACGCGGAATGGAGGTATCGTATGTCAGATAGCGACGACGCGGCCGGCGAGATGTCCGACGGACTCCAGGTAGAACTGTTCCACCCGGATTCCGACCGGTCACCGGGCGACACAAACATCCGGCGGTTCGGGTTCGATGTCCATCCGGTCGTCTTCCCGATCGCCCTGGTACTCATCGTTGCGTTCGTCGCAGCGACGGTCCTGCTGGGTGATACGGCGGCGTCAGTGTACAGCGACATCTTCAATTTCGTCAACACGACGTTCGGATGGTTCTACATCCTCGCGGTGAACCTGTTCATCGTCACCATCGTCTACTTCGCAGCCAGTAAGTACGGCTCCATCCGGATCGGTGGCGTCGAGGCCGAAAAGGAGTTCAGCGACTTCTCGTGGATGGCGATGCTGTTCAGCGCCGGAATGGGGATCGGCCTGATGTTCTTCAGCGTCGCCGAACCGATGTGGCACTTCGGAAGCGGGGCTTCGGACTTCATGGTCGTTCCGCCGGCGTTCGACGCCGCGGGCGGATCATCGGCCGCGGCGTCGGCCGCGATGGCCCAGACGTTCTTCCACTGGGGCTTCCACCCGTGGGCGATCTACGGGCTGGTCGGCCTCGGGCTGGCGTTCTTCTCGTTCAACCGCGGCCTGCCGCTGACCTTCCGGTCGATCTTCTGGCCGCTGCTCGGTGACCGGATCTATGGGTGGCCCGGCCACCTGATCGACCTGGTCACGGTGTTCGCGACGCTGTTCGGCCTGGCGACGTCGCTCGGTCTCGGCGTTGCGCAGGTCAACACCGGACTCAACTACGTCTTCGGCAACCTGCTCGGGGTCGCGAGCGTCCCCACGGGCACGATCCCACAGGTACTGCTGATTGCCGGCATCACCGCCATCGCGACGCTGTCGGTCGCTGCCGGACTCGACGGCGGTGTCAAGCGCCTCAGTACCGCCAACCTCTACATTATGATCACGATGCTGGCGTTCCTGTTCATCGTGGGTCCGACCCTCTACATCCTGGGCACGCTGTCGGGCGGACTCGGCGCCTACTTCGGGAACCTCCTGGAGCTCAGCTTCTTCACCGGCATCGTCGGTGGTGGCGCCGCGCTCGGCGGCTACTCCGTCCAGGGCTGGATGGGTGCGTGGACCATCTTCTACTGGGGCTGGTGGATCGCGTGGTCGCCGTTCGTCGGGATGTTCATCGCGCGGATCTCGAAGGGCCGGACCGTCCGCGAGTTCGTCCTCGGGGTCCTCATCCTCCCGTCGATGTTCTCGTTCGTCTGGCTCTCGGTCTTCGGCGGCTCCGCGCTGTTCGTCGAACTCGAAGGCGGCGCCGGCATCGCGTCGGCTGTCGCAAGCGAGGGCCAGACCATCGCGATGTTCGCCATGCTGAGCAACTTCCCGCTGGCTCCGGTGTCGGGGCTGCTCGCGACGCTTCTGGTCATCACCTTCTTCGTCACGTCCTCTGACTCGGGGTCGCTGGTCATCGACCACCTGACCTCGGGCGGCAAGCACGACGTGCCGAAGGTCCAGCGCATCTTCTGGGCGGTCACCGAGGGTGCGGTCGCGGCGGTCCTGCTCATCGGCGGCGGCCTCAGCGCGCTGCAGACGGCCGCAATCACCACCGGGCTTCCGTTCGGGGTCATCCTGGTGTTGATGTGTTATACGGTGTATCTCGGGCTCAAAAACGAGTACGAGATCCTCGAATCCGAGGCGTTCGCCGAACGGATCGAGGACCTCACCGAGCAAGACGAGATCGACGTCGTCACCAGCGGCGACGAGACGGTCACGGAGATCAGAGGCGGCGAGACGGAGGGCGGCGACTGATCGACCTCCACTCCGTCGATCCCGTTCCGAGCTGAAACCGACCGCGGCCGCAGTTCAGTTTTCGCCGACCGCCCGGCTGTCGGGCGTCGGTTCACTTCTCCGAGACCCGCCCCGTCAGTCGTGCGCAGCGAGCGGACGCTCGCCCGTTCTCATCGCCACAGGCTGCAACCGTCGTTAACTCCACCGAACGACCGTACGATCCCGTGGCCTTCGAGTCACACCTCGCCGTCAGTAATACTTCCACTCGTCGTCGTCGTCCCCGTCGGCCCGGCGCTGGACGCCGTCAGGGTCCGGGTCGTCGTCGGGCCACTCGATGCCGTCACCGGTGAGGCTCTTGTAGGCGAACCCGACCAAGGCGGCGAGCATCACCGCGAGCACCACCGCCCCCGCGATGGTCACGAGTTGGGTGAGCATCTCGAAGGGGATCTGGAGCACGACCATAGCCCCGTGTACGCTCCCGACCCCTATCAGCCTTCCTTGGCCTGTCGCGTCGCGTTATCCCTGTGGACCCAGTTTCGCACCGGCCCGCCGAGCCCGACCGCGGCGATCAGGAACCACACGACCGCCCCGACAAGCGTGGAGAGCGCCAGGACGGCAACCGCACCGACCAGCCCAGCGGCGACCACTCCCAGGAACGGATCCCCGAAGCCGGCGGCGTCGGCGAGCCAGCTCCCCAGGATCGCGTAGCCCACCCCGCCGAGCGACAGCAGGATGCCGAGAAGCGTGAGGCCGCTGATCGCGGCGACCGTCGCCGCTCCGATCTCGACTCGCGACAACTGGCTGAACCCGTACGCGCCGAAGAAGGCGACCAGGCCGTACGCCATCACCCCGTAGATCACCGACACCGGCGGGTTCGACGTCGACGCCTCGACCGCGGCGTCGATGCGGTTGCCGTACTGGTACAGCACGAACCCCCCGACGATCGTGCTCGTGAGGAAGGCGACCATCGCCCGGGCTGGCGCCGACGACCCGAGTTGGGAGATCGGCTCGAGTGTCTGAAGCGGGATCACCGCCGCTGTGACCGGTCCCGTTGCGGCGGCGGTCTGAATGAACACGTCGTCCGGTTGCGCCGCGGAGCGTGAAAGCCTATCGGAGCCGGCTCACTCCCGGCCGATACCATCGATCACGGTGCGGATCGCCGCGACGTTCTCGGCGACGTCGTGGACCCGCACCACGTCTGCACCTCTGTCGGCCGCGATCGCGGTTGCGGCGAGCGTCGGCGTCAGCCGGTCGTCGCCCGCGGCGTCGACGTCGGCGAACATCGACTTCCGGGAGTGGCCGATCATGACCGGACACCCGAGCGCCGCGAACTCCTCGGCGCGGTCGATCAGTTCGTACGACTCCGCGGCGGTCTTCCCGAACCCGCACCCGGGGTCGATCACGACCTTGTCGCGGTCGACGCCCGCGCGTGTGGCGCGGAGGAGTTGCTCGGTCAGTTCCGCTAAGATGTCATCGACCACGTCGTCGTACACCGGGTTGCTGTCGGGGTCGACCGGGACGGAGTGGCTGTGCATCAAGATCAGGGAGGCGTCGTGGTCGGCGACCACCGCGGGCATCGCCGGGTCCGCGAGCTCGGAGACGTCGTTGACGATGTCGGCGCCTGCTTCGAGGGCGGCGTCGGCGACGGCGGCCTTCCGGGTGTCGACCGAGATCGGCACATCGAGGCCGGCGAGCCGCTCGATCACCGGCACCACCCGGTCGATCTCGGTGTCGGTCGGGACGGGCTCGGCCCCCGGACGGGTGCTCTCACCGCCGACGTCGATGATGTCGGCGCCCGCCTCGCGCATCGCTTCCGCGCGCTCGACTGCGGCCTCGACGGCCTCGTACCGTCCGCCGTCGTGAAAGCTGTCGGGAGTGACGTTGAGGATCCCCAGTACCGCGGTGCCGTCGTCGACGATCGGGGCCAGCTCCGCGCCGGCGGTCCGGTCGTCGGGGTCGAGCCGCGCCTCCAGTTGGGTCGCCACGCGGCGGAGGCCCAGTCCCTCGGCCGACAACGCCCGCACGAGTTCACGGAACTGCGCGGTCGTTCCTGCCAGGACTGTCGCGACCAGATTCTCGGGACTCCCGGCGTCCGACCGGTGGCACTCCCCGCCGACCGACGCGAGGTGGTCGGCCACCCGTTCGGCTTGGTCGGGACGGAGATACGTTCGGAAGAGCCGCCGGTCGACGTCGTCGCCGCCCACCGGGCCCTCGCGTTCGGGCCGTTCCGCTCCGCCGGTCCCGGTCCCCGTGGCCGCATCGGCGTCGAATGCGGCGCCGACGAACGAGTTACCGGTGTGCCCAGCCCGGGTGCGTGCGGTGGGCACGAGCAGTCGCGTCCACCGGTCCCGCGCTTCCGCGACGGCGTACAGCGAGCCAGTCACGAGGACGAAGTCGTCGGGACCCGCCGCGGCGATCGCGCGCTCGGTGGCCTCCGGCACCGACGGGACGGTTTCGACGCTCCCGGCGTGCTCCGTGAGGGCTGCGGCCAGCGTTTCGGGGTCCTCGGCGCGATCGAGATCCGGCCGGGTGGCGTACGCCACCGCGACGTCCGGATATGACTCGATCATCCGCTCGTAGTCCTTGTCGGACATCGCCGCGAAGACGAGGTGGAGGTCGTCGTAGTCGTACCGGCCGACCAGATCTGCGATGGTCGCCGCCGCGCCGGGGTTGTGCGACCCGTCGAGCACACACATCGGCTCCGTGTCCATAATCTCGAATCGGCCCGGCCACGTCACCGACCGGAGCCCCGCAGCGATCGCGCCGGGGTCGATGTCGGCGACCTGACGGGCGAGCGCCGCGGCCACACCCGCGTTGGTGGCCTGGTGGGCGCCCAAAAGCGGGAGGTTGGCGTCCACCGACCACCCCGGACCGCGGATCGATACCTCGTTTTCGACCGGCGACCGCATCCCCGTTTCGACCGCGACGACGTCGGGGTGGGCCTCCTTGGAGCCGACCGTGATCACGTCGGTAACGTCCCGGATCGCCGCCAGGGCGTCGCCGTCGGCGCCGGTCACGAGCGGCGCGTTCTCCGGGGCGACCTGTGATTTGTCGCGGGCGATCTCCTCGACCGTCTCTCCCAGGAGTTCGGTGTGTTCGAGGCTGACGCTCGTGACCGCGCTTGCGACCGGGTCGACCGCGCTCGTGGCGTCGTACCGGCCGCCGATCCCGACCTCGAGAATCGCCACGTCGACGTCCATCTCGCTGAAGTGCCGGAGCGCGACCGCGGTCAGCACCTCGAAGTGGGTGGGCTCGTCGTCGTCCGCCCGGAGCCGGTCGATGCAGGGACCGATCTCCTCGGCGTACTGCGCCAGAAGCGATTTCGGAACCTTACGCCCGTCGACGCGGAGCTGCTCTCTGAAGTCGTTCAAGCCGGGGGAGGTGAACAGACCGACGCTCACCCCGCCGTTTCTGAGAACGCCGTCGAGCATCCGCGCGGTGCTTCCTTTCCCGTTCGAGCCCGCGATCTGCACGCAGTCGACGTCGAGGTGGGGATCGCCGAAATGCGACAGCATCCGGGCCGTCGTGTCGATCCCGAGTTTCGGCCGGCGCTGTTGGAACGAGGTGAGATAGTCGGCGGCCTCGTGGTAGTCCATACGCCGTATTCGGCGGCGGTCACCTGATTAAGCTATCGGGGACGGGCCGCGGTCGGACCCCGTGCCGGCGGTGACGCTGGCCCACGCCGACCGACAGCCCCGCGTTGTCCCGGCCCGTGGATCCTCGCGGCGCGCGGCCCGGTCCGGGGAAACACGTCGTATTGGCGCGTTGGTATGTCAGTGGCGACTCCGATACCCTTAGGTGAGGCCCGGCGGGACTGGCTGGTATAATGTCAGACGACGACGGCGGTTTCCCGACAGACTACGAAATCGCAAAATCGGCGGAGAAAGAGCACATCACCGACGTTCTGGACTCCTGGGGAATCGGGAGCGACGACCTGGAGCTGTTCGGCGATCACAAGGCGAAACTGAGCCACGACGCCGTCACTCGGCTCCGCGACAACGCCGAGAACAACGAGGGGAACCTCGTTCTCGTAACGGGTATGACCCCGACCCCGATGGGCGAGGGCAAGACCGTCACGACGGTCGGGCTCGGCCAGACTCTCAACCACGTCGGTGAGGACGCGATGATCGCCATCCGCGAACCGTCGCTCGGCCCGGTCTTCGGCGTGAAGGGCGGCGCGGCCGGCGGTGGGTACTCCCAGGTACTCCCGATGGAGGACATCAACCTCCACTTCACGGGTGACCTCCACGCGCTCACCTCCGCGCACAACCTCATCGCGGCGATGCTCGACGCCAAGATCTCCCAGAGCGACGAGTTCGACATCGACGTCAACGACGTCTCCTGGCCGCGCTCGATGGATATGAACGACCGCGCGCTCCGGAATATGGTCATCGGCCTCGGCGAGAGCGGCGGCACGCCCCGCGAGGACCGCTTCCTCCTGACGGCGGCGTCCGAGCTGATGGCGGTGCTGTGTCTGGCCGAAGACCTCGGCGACCTGAAAGAACGCGTTGCCCGGATCATCGTCGCTTACAATACCGACGGCGACGTGATCACCGTCGACGACATCGACGCCACGGGGCCGGTCACGATGCTCCTGAAAGACGCCATCAAGCCGAACCTGGTCCAGACCATCGAGGGCACGCCCGCGTTCGTCCACGGCGGTCCCTTCGCCAACATCGCTCACGGCACCAACTCCCTGATCGCCGACAAGACGGCGTTCGGGATGGGCGATTATCTGGTCACTGAGGCCGGGTTCGGCTCCGACCTCGGCGCCGAGAAGTTCATGAACATCGTCTGCCGGCTGGGCGACATGACCCCGAACGCGGTCGTGCTCGTCTCGACCGTCCGCGCGCTGAAGTACCACGGGATGGGAATGTGGCCCGCCGACCTCGACGCCGTCAAAGAGGCCGGCGTCGACGAGCTCGAAGCCGGCTTCGCCAACCTCGACAAACACGTCGCGAACCTCCAGAAGTTCGGCGTCCCCGTCGTGGTCGCGTTGAACCGCTTCCCCGACGACACCGACGAGGAGGTCCAGACCGTGCTCGACCACTGTCGGGATGATCTCGGCGTCAGGATCGCCGAATCCAACGTGTTCGCCGAGGGCAGCGAGGGCGGCGTCGACCTCGCCGAGCACGTGATCGAGGCGGCCGACGAGGCCGACGAGGACGACTTCGACCACCTCTACACCGACGAGGCGTCGATCAAAGAGAAGATCGAGACGGTCGCGACCGAGGTCTACGGCGCCGAAAGCGTCAATTACGTCGGCAGCGCCGAAGAGGACATCGCGCGGATGGAAGAACTCGGGTTCGACGATATGCCGGTGTGTCTCTCCAAGACCTTCCACTCGCTGAGCGACGACGCCTCGAAAAAAGGCGCGCCGAGCGGGTGGGAACTCGACGTCCGCGAGCTGTACCCCTCCGCAGGCGCGGGCTTCCTGGTCGTGCTGACGGGTGACGTGCTGGATATGCCCGGTCTGCCCGCCGAACCCGCGGCCGCCGGGATGGACATCGACGAGGACGGCAACATCAGCGGCCTGTTCTGAGGCGCGCGCGGCGTTCGCGACGCGGTCTTTCCACCCACGCTACTGACCGAGCACCCACAGCGCCCGATAGAGGTCCCACATCGAGCAGTCACACCGCTCGGCGACCGACCGGTAGACGTCCAGATACCGCTCGTAGTCGGCGACCGTCGGCGGGTCCGGGTACTCCGACTTGAGTTCGCCCGCCTCGTGGAGCCCGGTCCACTGGTGCTCGTCGATCACGACGTAGCGTTCGGGGTCGATGAACTGGCAGAACGCCGATCCGATCGGCACGTCGACGCCGGCGAGTTCCGTCAGGTGCGACAGCATCCCCGCGGCGGAGTCGGCGTCGACGGCCGCGGAGATGGCGTCGTGGACGTCGTCGTAGTCGTTGTCGTCGTAGGCGTCCTCCAGCGCCCGGCGGTCGCGGTTCGGAAACCCGCCCAGGAACCGTCGGCCGTACCACTGGACGACCCACTCGGCGTCGCGCCACCCGTAGTCGCCCCCCTCGAACATCTTCGGGAGGAGCTCGCGGTGTTCGTCTTCCACCATCGAGAACGGCTGTACCTCGGGATAGGTTCGGGTGTGCTCGGCGACGACGTCGGCGGTGAGGTTCATACTCGTGGTACTCCCGCCGGCTGCCTGAACGTTTCCCATCGGCGGCGTGTCCGCGCGGGGCTGCTCATCGGAGTGCGCGCGCCGACTCTTTACCCCCGGCGACTTGACTGACCGTTACGCTGACACGTTCGGGGACGACAGGTTTGGGAACCTGCGCGCTCGCGGCGTGTGAGAGGGACTGACCGGCTGTTTCAATACGGCATGACAACATTCATACTTCGCCGTCGTGATCTTATCGATAATGTCTTCTGAGTCAACCGGCGAATCCGAAGGACCGACCAAGACGATCTGCCCGTACTGCGGTGTGGGTTGCGGAATCCAGATCGCACAGGACGACGAGGGCGAAGTCACGTTCCGTCCGTGGGGTGATGCGCCGGTCAACAACGGTAGCATCTGCATCAAGGGCGGCGCGGCGACGCAATCGGTCAATCACGAGGACCGCTTGACCGACCCCCTGCTTCGCGACGACGACGGTGAACTCCGCGAGGCGTCGTGGGAGGAGGCCTACGATGTGGTCGTCGAGAACATGGAGCGGATCCGCGAGGACCACTCCGCGCAGGGAGTGGGCTTCTACGGGTGTTCGAAGGCGATGAACGAGGAGAACTACCTCATCCAGAAACTGGCCCGACGCTATGGCACCAACAGCGTCGATACCTGCACCCGGATGTGCCATTCCTCGACGGTGTACGCCCTCAAGAACAGCCTCGGCGAGGGCGCGATGACAAACAGTATGGCCGACCTCGAAGAGGCGGCGGACGTGTTCTGGATTCAGGGCGCAAACCCCGGCGAGCAACATCCCATCGCCAACAGTCAGTACTTCCGGCAGGCGGTACTCGAAGGGGCGACCGTCATCCAGGTCGACCCCCACGCCAACAAGACCACGCGGTCGTTCGAGATC
>Ga0102935_1000078_pt1 | contig 30122 bp, 35 predicted proteins | sample SalPonR2_A_D2_MG_FD_78508 | JGI IMG/M metagenome (GOLD analysis project Ga0102935, IMG submission 78508) | Salt pond soil microbial communities from South San Francisco under conditions of wetland restoration - Salt Pond MetaG R2_A_D2_MG | ecosystem: Environmental > Aquatic > Marine > Intertidal... | reverse complement strand
CGTTTGATACTGACGTAGACGCTGAAGTAGAGCTCACTATCGAAGACTACGACACCAAACGCATCACGTTGACTGATGACGCGCAGACGGAGGCCCCAGCATGAGTAACTTCAAATCTGGCTCTGGTAATCTTGATTTTGGGGCAGACAGCGATGATGCGGACACAGAGGCTGGCTCCGAGGAGGTAACGAAACCGTCGTCAGAAGCGACTGGCTCAACTCGTGAACCGGCAGATACCGCTATGGGGACCAACTCATTAGAGGAGGAAACAGTGAGACAGCCCCCTGAATCGGGGTCTACTTCGGGTACGACAGGGACATACCCATACTTCGTCAGGCGGAACAACGTCGGCGATGAACGAGAGACCCGCTTGGAGATCCACGTCCGTGACAGTGTAGCGGCCCGAGAAGGGCAGTTCAGGTCGGCCTTGGCTGACGCGCTTGACGTGAGTGAGGTGTCGAAGACTGATGCACGAGAGTTCGCCCTACTTGCTGCGTATGAACATCCAGAGAAAGTGGCTGCGTTGATGAAAGAGGAAGGTTTTGGAACTGTATAGGCCTAAGTCTGTATAGCGTTCTAGGATTTACTCTCTATATGCTTGGTCGTCCTTAGCATTGGCCCGCAGTCAATTGCTGACAGCATAAAGTTAGAATCAGTACGTCGATGTTAGTCGTATTGATATCTTCCCCGCGCTGAAGCGCGAGGATTTCTCCTTGATTCTCCCCAATCGATACGGTTGATATCGTCTGCGATGGCAACTGCTTCTCGAACAGCAACAATCTCAATCTCAACGCACTCGCCTGGGTCCGTCTCGGGGACAATGATGATGAATCGGTGTTCAAAATGAGCGATTCCGTCTGGTTGATATCCTAATTTTTCAATTTTAACAATCCGTTGGTCACGCGTAGTGACCAGTGGACGCCGTGGCGCGTGTTCACGGCCCGTACCACTCGCACTATCCGGCTCTACTGGTGTAAGATGTCGGCAGCCGCGCCAGCGATGGATCTCGCCCTTTTCAGATTCCCACGCTCGGCTTCCAAACACTGTAGTCGATCTGGAATCTTCAGTAAAACCTCTGTATTGTGACTTACACAATTTTATCTTTGTGATCGCAACCGACAAGACAATTTCACAGAACTACCGATACTGCCCCAGCGCTCACACAGCGCTGCCGAGCGAGCGCTTTGTAATATCGTTTAGTTAGGTGACGAAGCTGCTCAACGAATTTTAGAATGCCAATTTACTCGCCACTGTTGATTTTTTTGATCTTCCCCTCCGAAATCGATGAAATCGATAGACAAGATCGCTATCCAACAGAGTAACACTCTAAGTTATGTTCATTATATCGCTATGGATGCTGAAGAGTTTATTGAACACAAAGAATGCGAGGCACGTGTTGAAGATGAACCAAGCCACGACGGGGCGAAGATACAGCTGGAAGCCCTCTGGGAGCCCGTTCATACACACGTGATAGTCAGGATAAGAAGAATAACCGCTACAACCAATAAACGCCGACTCTCTTCTACGCCAGCCTCCCCAGCCAATCCTAAGAATTTCCATAATTGGGTAACCAGATCCCGACAAGTCAGTAGTTCATGTACACCGTCTTAGAAATGGTGTAAAAGTCGAGTCCGGCGTCACCTTGCTCTCGGTAGGTCTCGCTAGATGAATCTTTCATACCCCCGAACGGGACGTGTAACTCCAGCCCGGTAGTCTTCTCGTTAATTTTCACCACGCCAGACTCGGAGTCATCGACGAACCGGTTCGCTTCAGAGAGGTCCTGTGTGACGATGCTGGCCGAGAGACCGTAGCGAACGCCGTTGGCGACTTCGACTGCTTCCTCGTAGCCTTTGACCGGGATGACGGCCAGCACCGGTCCGAAGATCTCCTCTTGTGCGATCTCCATATTGGGGTCAACATCGGAGAAAACTGTGGGTTCGACGAAGAGTCCGTTGTCGGCATCAATCTCGGTACCACCCGACTCGAGTGTTGCTCCCTCGTTGACGCCGATATCAACGTACTCTAAAGTACTGTCAAGTTCGCTCTGGTTGACCTGCGGTCCCATTTCTGCTCCGTCTAGGCCTGCACCGACCTCAATAGCCTCGGCCGCCGCGACGGCACCCTCAACAAACTCGTCGTAAATATTTTCATGGACGACGGCTCGTGAGGTAGCCGTACAGGCCTGTCCGGTAACGCCGAAGGCACCACTGACGGCGATGTCGACGGCCTCTTGAACGTCGGCACTGGGCATCACGACGACGGGATTCTTCCCGCCCATCTCCAACTGGACCCGCTTGCCGGTTTCGTTGGCCTGGTCGCCGACGGTCTGACCAACTGCCGAACTGCCCGTGAAGGAAACAGCGTTGACAGCCTCGTGTGTTGAGAAGACAGCACCGACCTTGCTACCGGGACCGGTGACGTAGTTGAGAACTCCATCTGGCAGCCCAGCTTCGTCCAGGCACTCGACGAGCTTCTGCGAGACGCCGGGGGCTTGCGAGGCGGGCTTGAACACGATCGTGTTTCCGGTTGCCAGTGCTGGCGCGATCTTCCAGGCCGGGATGGCAATCGGGTAGTTCCACGGGGTGATTAGCCCCACGACCCCGACCGGTTCGTTTACCGTGTACAGGCGCGTATTCTCGCTGCTTGACGATTTCACCGTTCCACCGACCTCGCTCGCCTTCGCGCTGTAGTACGCGAAGATATCGATCGCGCGCTGGACCTCACCAGCCGCCTCAGGCCAAGCTTTCCCCTCCTCGCGAACGAGCGTTTCGGTGAGTTCGTCCTTGCGGTCCGCAAGATTCTGCCCGGCCGCCCGCAGTACGCGCCCTCGCTCAGGTCCCGGCGTGTCGGCCCACACGTCACTTGCCTTGACAGCGGATTCAACGGCCGCCTCGGCGTCTGCAGTCCCCGACTGCTGGAACTTGCCGACCACTTCCGATCTGTTGGCGGGATTGTGCACTGTGAAGGTCTCTCCGGTGTCTGCGGCGATCCACTCTCCACCCACATAGTTGTGGTTGGTGCCCGTCATCATCCCTACTGACACGACCGACGTATGAGAAGCTTTTGTCCGATCACCGAAAACAACAAGTCGGTACTCATTAAGATAGTGACTATGAGATACTATCGAACAGTGGGAGCTGATGGTCCACGTCTTGTCGTGAGGCGGGGCGACGACACCTACGACTTGACCGCTACACGACCGAACGTGACGGCATTCGAGGATCTTGCGTCTGTCGCGCACACGAGTAATCGGACCGTCGACGAGGTGGCTGGCGACCTCCTCAACGACATTGAGACAATCCCGGTCCCGGACAACACAGCCATCGGAATTCCAACACTCGTCGACGAGGTGTGGGCAGCAGGCGTTACCTACGAGATCAGCGAGCAGGCCCGAGAAGAGGAGAGTGGCATGCCAGAGATGTACCTCGACGTTTACGAGGCCGATCGTCCGGAAGTGTTCTTCAAAGCGACTTGGGACCGGGTTGTCGCGTCCGGCGACGCGGTTGGCGTGCGTGAGGACTCCGAGTGGAACGTTCCAGAACCAGAACTGGGAATTGTATTGTACGAGGGTGAGATCGTGGGCTACACTGTCGGCAACGATGTGAGCAGTCGATCTATCGAGGGGCAGAATCCGCTCTATCTCCCGCAGGCGAAGGTGTACGACCGATGCTGTGCGCTTGGTCCCTGTGTCGCAACGCCCGAGACTGTCGGGGATCCCCACGATCTCGTGATTACGATGACCGTCGAACGCAATGGGAAGACAGTCTACCAGGGGAAGACATCAACGGGTGAGATGGTCCGGACCTGCAAGGAACTCGTCTCGTACCTCTGTCGACACAATACTGTCCCCGAATCAGCGGTTCTTCTGACCGGAACGTCGCTTGTTCCAGAGGAGGGCTTCTCACTGAGACCGGCTGACGAGGTTTACATAGACATCGAAAACATCGGTTATCTCGCAAACCACGTAACGACTGTCTAGGTACGCTAAATTGGTGGTTCGCTTGTGGTCAGGTTCTGTTTTAGGACCGATCTGCTGGCTACCCTTGACGGCACACACGCTGAGTATGAGCCGATTCGTCCGGCCGCATTGCCTGAGACCACTTCGACTCCTCGTTGCCGACCGCGACTAGGCCGCCCCTCGACTGGCGAAGATACCGTACGTAGACGGCTGTGAGTAATTCCTTACTATGATTGCCAACACCGGTGTGAGCGATCAGCACCCGATCGGCGTCGGTGGTCGTACAGATAACTGTTGGTGAGCCGAGATTGAATTCCTTCGGCCCGGTTGCAAGCACATCGCCTCACCACGACGTGACAGTCACGTCCCGCAGCGGCTGAGCGAGGGGGACTGACACCTGTCCGCCAGTGTAGTGGGATACATAGAATCCAACGATGATCTCTAGCGAGCGGGTCGCCTCCTCACCGGTTGAAGGGTTCTCAACGGTACCATCCAAAACACCGACGGTGTCGGCGGCGGCATTGGCAAAGGCGTCGCGATAGTCCTCGTCCCACGTCCAAGCGTCCTCAATTCCCGGTAGATCGTCCTCAATGTGGGTGCCATCATCAAGTCTCCAGTACCGCCACTCTCCGTCGTCGTTGTTGAGGTAGAGTTTCCCCTCGTCACCGACGAACTGGAGTGTCATTGAGGAAGCCTTCCGGGGGATGGTGCAGTCGATGGTTACAAAGCTCTCGTCGTCCATCACCACAAACCCGCCACCTCCGGCGTCATCAACACGACCCTGGGCTTCGAGAGAATCAATCGCTTCGTTCTCGCCGGTGATATAACCGGAGACTTGCTGTGCACGGGCGTCAAGCAGGTACACCAGCGTGTCCAGCAGGTGCGTCGAGTTGCGCAACAGTTCCATCCGGAATTGCGTGGCGACGGCGTGTACGTCACCCAACAGGCCCTCGTCCTGAATAAGTTTCCTGAGCCGCTGGAGCTTCGTCGTGAACCGGAAGGAGTGGTTTATTAGCAGCTCTGTGTCTGTCTCATCGCAGACAGCGACCATCTCCTCAGCGTCACTGACTGACGACGCAATGGGCTTCTCACACCAGATCAGTCCGGGTTCGGCTGCCGACTCGGCGGCGTCGACGACGTGGTCGGCGTGGAGGTACGACGGTGTACAGACGGAAACAATATCGAGATCCTCCGCCGCGAGCATTGACTCGTGGCCAACATACCGCCGGTCAGGTGGAATGTCCCAAGCCTCGCCGAAGCGTTCGAGCTTGTCCTCGTTAATATCGGCGACAGCAACCAGTTCGACGTCATTAGTCGCCTGGTACCCTCCAGCGTGGCTGGCCTTGACCTTTTTATGTCCGATATCCTCCTCATCGTGCATTCCAAGGATGCCCATCCCAGCGATGCCTCCCGTCCCAATGATGCCGGCATTGTAGGTCATTTCAGTTATAGGTGTGGACGCTTCCAGTGGTGTTGTCTTTAATGTACTCCCAGTCGTAGTTGACTCCAAGCCCCGGCCCGTTAGGCACTTCGATCATTCCGTCATCGTCGACGGCGTCGAGCATATCTGAGTATTCCCCTTTGTACACTGGGGGCTGGGTATTCGGGCAGTCGGGGTGTACCAAAGCAAGCTCGTAGTAGTTCGTATTGCGAATTGCTCCGATGCAGTGCCGCTGGGCCGGCCCCGGCGCGTGGAACTCCACGTCGAGGCCGAACCCCTCCGCCACCTTCGCCCGCTTCATTGCGCCGGTGATCCCGCCGTCGTACTCCGGGTCCGCGCGCAGGAAGTCCGTCGATTCGTTGGCCACGAAGTCCGTCGCCGGCTCTAGCCCGCGGACGTGTTCGGTCTGAAGGATGGGCGTATCAAGCGCTTGTCGGAGCTTGCGGTGGCCGTGTTGTGAGATCCCGCCGTCTCGGTACGGGTCCTCGTACCAGAAAAATCCCTCCTCGTCGATTGCGCGTCCAAGCTTCAGGGCGTCGGCGTAGGTCTCCAGTTCGCAGGCTGGGTCATGCATTAGGTCCATCTCATCTCCGACCCGCTCGCCGACTGCGTGGACGGCTGCGACCTCCCGATTGAGGTCACGGGACCCTTCGCTACCACCCCACCCGTGGATTTTGAATCCGCCGTACCCCATTTCGAGACACTCCTCGGCGAAGTCTGCGAAAGCCTCGGGCGTGTCAAGCCCGCCATTCTCGTCACCGTGGTAGGTCGACGCGTAGGCGGGGAACCGCGTCTGGTAGGTCCCGAGCAGTTCGTGGATCGGTGCGTCGTACTTCTTGCCGGCGTAGTCCCACAAGGCGATGTCGATGGGACCGATCCCCATCCGATCGTACTTCCGCAGCGCACGTTTCATCTCGCTCCAGTGGCGCTCCCGTTTGAGCGGATTCTTACCGACAAGGTAGTCGGCAAATGTGTTTATTTGTGCCGCACCCGGTGAGTTGCCACCGACGTACTCTCCGGTAATTCCCTCATTAGTGTGTATCTTGATAGCGAATAGCTTCCGCTCGGTTACAGATCCCGGTTCGTACACGAGGTTAAACCCGTGCTGGTCTGTCCCGACGTCCTCAATCTGATAGGCGAACTCCGTGGACTCAATGCTGGTTATTTTTGGCTCCATGATAGTGTGTGTAACATCATAGAACATAAACATACGGCTTTCACCGACGGTTTCATTTCACTGTAGCGAATATCGAATTAGCATGGTCGGACACACGCAGTACGACTTCAGCAACGAGACTGCTATCGTTACCGGCTCCACGCACGGAATCGGTCGGGGGATCGCTGTTAAGCTGGCCGACAACGACGCCAACGTCATTGTCAACTCTCGGACGGAGTCGGAAGTAGAATCCACCGCTGCGGAACTGGATGAGCTCGGGGCGGGCCGCGTGGTCGGAATCACAGCCGACGTCGGATCGGCGGATGACATCGACGCACTCGTAGACCGGACTATCGACGAGTTCGGGCAGATAGATCTACTCGTCAACAACGCGGCTGTCTGGCCCAACGAGGAATCGTTGGTCGACTCCGACGTCGAACAGTGGGACCACACAATGGCCGTCAATGTCCGTGCACAGTATTATGCCTCGAAGCGAGTCGCGCGACACATGATCGACGAGGGCGTCAAGGGCTGTATAGTTAATCACACGAGCCAGGCTGGCGACCGCCGGACGGGGGCATTCGGGCTGTACGGTATCTCGAAGACGTCAATAAACGGAGTAACGTGGCGGATGGCACAGGAGCTTGCCGAACACGGTATCCGGATGAATGCTGTCTCGACAGATGTGACTGAGACGGCCCAGCTTCGGTACGAGGCTGAACAGGAAGCGGCAGACGATCCGGACCGAACTGCCAATGAGATCATGCAGGCCCGCGGCGAGCAGCGACCGATCGGCCGGCTCGGACAACCCGAGAACCTCGCCGACGCGGTGCTGTGGCTCGCGAGTGACCGCGCAGACTACGTTGTAGGCGACATTGTCCGTGTCAGCGGGGGTGGCAACCTCGAGTGACGATGCGTCTCGTAGATACCCACACCCACACTTGGGGCTCCGAGACCGCGGAACTGCCTTGGCCTGAGACAGTCCTCCCGCCGGGTTGGGAAGGGTCGTATACCGCCCACAATCTCGTTGAGGACATGGACGCTGCCGGCGTTAACGAGGCCGTGATGGTGACAACGCCCATGTACGGTCGCGGCGTTCGGGCGAACGAGTACACAATGCGCTCCATCGAGGCGTATCCGAACCGTCTGTGGGGGGTCGGTCTAATGGACTTCTACGGCGACCCCGATGAAGTACGAGCGGCGCTCCGTCGGGTCGTCGGCCACGACCGGATGTTGGGCGTCCGGATGCACGCGTGTCTCAAGTATGAGGAGCACTCGACGGACCTAGATCGGACCGCCGACTGGATTCTCGATGACAAACTGGAACCGTTCTGGGTCGAGGCCTGTTATCAGGGGACAACTGTATTCGTCTTCCCGAAGGCCGAACAGCTCTCGATGGTTGCGACTCTTGCGCAGCGGTACCCGGACGTTCAGCTAATCGTTGATCACATGGCATTCCCTGACGAGACAACGAGCCCCGACGCGGCCCCCTGGACGGACTTCGAAACGGTGGCCGACCACGACAACGTCGCAGTCAAGATAAGTTCTCTTCCGCGCTCTAGTGAGGAGGACTGGCCCTACGAGGATCTGTGGGGATATGTCCGCAACCTCGCAGACTGGTTCGGGACCGACCGCCTGCTGCTCGGGTCTGACTACCCATGGATGGACGACTGGGCCGGGTACGAGGAGTGTCTCTCTTGGGTGGAAGAGGTGCCGTTCCTGTCAGCACGCGATTATTCGTATCTTGCCCACCGGACGTTCGAATCAATAAATAAGGACTGACCGTTTTTCCCCATAGATCTTTATTCCGTCCCCACATTGCCTGGCCCATGTCGCCGAGAATTGAGCGTATCAAGCTGAACGAGTTTAGCTACGAACTGCCAGACGTGGGCACACCGCCGGGCGGGTTCGACATCATCTACGACCCTGAGACCACGACGGAAAGAAAACTGCTTGCAGTTCGGATTGAGGTAAGCGATGGAATCACCGGGGAGTATGTCGGCAGCAACTCGCCAGGCGCGGCTCAGATCAACATGTTTGCTGACTACCTCGTCGGCAAGAATCCACTCCGACGAGAAACACACTGGTCTGAGCTAAAACGTGCGCTGCGGAAGTACGATCGGATGGGGATCGGTCCCATCGACATCGCCTTGTGGGACTACGCCGGCAAGAAGTACGACGCACCGATCCACGAACTGCTCGGGACTTATCGCGAACGACTGCCGGCGTACGCCTCAACCTACCAAGGCGACCGGAGCGGCGGGCTTGACTCGCCTGAGGCCTTTGCGGACTTCGCCGAAGAGTGTCTCGAAATGGGGTATGGTGGCTTCAAGATTCATGGCTGGGACGGCGACTGGCGCGACCCAGACCTGTTGGCGGAGGCAGTGTGTACCGTCGGTGAACGGGTCGGCGACGAGATGGATCTGATGGTCGATCCCGCCTGCGACCTTGACACATGGGCCGAGGCCCGACAGATCGGTCAGGCCTGCGACGAGTACGGCTATTTCTGGTATGAGGATCCGTACCGCGATGGCGGGATCTCACAACACGGCCACCGCAAGCTCCGGCAAGCGCTCGATACGCCCATCCTCCAGACCGAGCACGTTCGCGGACTTGAACCACACACGGATTTCGCCGCATCGGAGGCCACGGATTTTGTTCGGGCGGACCCGGAGTACGACGGCGGGATCACCGGCGCAATGAAAATTGCCAGTATGGCGGAGGGGCTCGGCCTTGACGTGGAGTTTCACGCACCCGGCCCCGCGCAGCGGCACTGCATCGCCGCTACCCGAAACGCAAATTACTACGAACTCGCCTTGGTCCACCCCAACGCGCCGAACACAACCCCACCGGTGTACACGGGGAGGTACCAAGACGAACTCGACTCAATAGCCGACGACGGAACTGTTCCCGTCCCGTCTGGTACGGGATTGGGCGTTAGCTATGACTGGGGGTACATCGAAGCTAATCGGACGGGTTGTCGGGAGTACTGTTGACCCCGCGTCCTCAACAGAACGGAAAGTGCAAACCTTCGGTGAGCCAAAAATTAATTCCGAGAGTAATGAAATTCATAGTATGTCATTAAACAGAGTGCTCTTGGCAATTAACCCGGCAGACAGGGATCATCTTAACACGCTCGTAGAAGCGACCATTGGCGTCGTTGACGCCCACGGCGCGACCGTGTACCTACTGTATCTCTTCCTCGCATCGGAGCACGACAACCTGTTGGAACAGACAAATCTTGAAGCGGCGAGCGGTCGGGGGTCGCCGGACAGACTGGCTGCGCGCCAAGAGAGCGTTCGGACGCCGATATCAATGCTGGAGAGTCACGACATCGACTACAAGATCCGCGGTGTCGTCGGCGGAAACTCGGCGTCACAAGTCGTCAAACGCGTTGAGGAACTCGAAGCGGATATGATGGTTATCGGCGGTGGCAAGCGTTCGCCGATCGGCAAGGCGATATTTGGTGACTACGCACAACAGGTCCTTCTGAGGGCGTCGTGTCCCGTACTGTATGTCAAAAGGGAGTAAACGGCACAGCCGTCGTCGGTCACGTTCTGATAGGACCACAGTCGGGTTGTACCGGTGCATCTCCGTGACGACGCCCGTCAGGCGTGAGTGGTCTGTTCGCTGCGTTCGTCGTCTGGCATCCCGCCGATCATGCGCTTGACGATCTCGTCTCGGTCGATATCGGTATTTTCGATGACGCCAGCGCTTCTCCCCTGATGAAGGACATGAATGCGGTCGGCCGCTTGCTTGATATATTCGAGATTGTGCGAAATGAGGATGATAGAGATCCCCTGACTTTGCATACGATCGATGAGGTTGAGCACCCGATCGGCCCCCTCAACGGAGAGAGCGCTCGTCGGTTCGTCCATGATTACGATTTTTGGGTCGGAGAGCATCGTTCGTGAGATGCTGACGAGTTGTCGCTCGCCGCCCGAGAGGTTGGACACTTTCGCACTCACGTCGACGTCAATCTCCAGATCGTCAAGAAGCGCCTGTGCGCGCTCGCGCATCGAGTTCTTATTGAGGACGCCGAAAAGCGAGTCAGGGCCAGTGACCTGTTCGCGGCCGAGAAAGATGTTCTGTGTGACGGTGAGATTCCCGGCGACCGCGAGGTCCTGAAATGTCGTCTCTATACCAAGTTCTTTTGCGACACGCGGGTTGCCGATCACGATTTCTTCGCCGTTGATGCGAATAGTCCCCGAGGTCGGCTTGTTCTCACCGGCAAGACATTTGATCAGTGTCGACTTGCCGGCCCCATTGTCGCCCGCCAGCGCGAGAACTTCTTTACGACGTAGTCGAAAGTCCACATCTTCCAGCGCGACGACTTCACCAAAATGCTTCGAAACCCCGTCCATCTCAACGATGTAGTCCTCGTCTCGGTTGCCTGAATCTGGCATAAGTCATAACTTACCACGTGATCGTAAAAACATTCGTTCGTAGTCGTCGAAACGTTTCAACGCACAATCGCCTGAAGATCTCATGATACATCTAGGCGCAAATTTGCCGTCTGACTGTTGTGAGAAGGCCCAAGCGAGTGACCTATGGGTGAGTGCCCGCCACGCCACACTCGACCGCACGACGACATCGCACTCAGTGTGGCCGTCGCTAAAATGTGCTAAGGTACCAGCTACCGAAGCTATAATATCCTGCAAGAAATATCGAATTTTATGTCGAATTCAGTATTAGGTGTCAGCAGACTCCAGAATAAACTGACGCTCCGTAAGATCGGTAGATATGGCCCAATCATCGGTCTCATCGGCTTGTACGCTGTGTTTACTATACTGAATAACCGCTTCCTGACAATCGGTAACCAGTTGAATGTCCTACGACAACTGTCGATCATCGGGATCATGGCTATTGGAGTTACCTTCCCTATTCTCTGTGCGGAGATCGACCTGAGTATCGCACAGGTGATGGAGGTCACGGGGCTCACAATGGCGACGCTCGCCGTGGGAGCACGGTTGTTTGAGGGGTCCGCGATCCCAGTATCGCTGGCGATACTTGTTGGGTTGCTGCTCGGTGCTGCCTTTGGGGGCCTCTCAGGGTACGTTACGGCCCGCTTCGGCGCGCCCTCGTTCATGACTACGCTAGCGATGCTGTTCCTCGCTGACGGACTTGGACTCATTGTTTCGGGCAACCGACCGATCATCGGGCTGCCAGCGTCACTAACAAGCATCGGCGGCTCCCGGATATTTGGGCTCCCCAGTATTGTCATCGTCTTCTTCTCGCTGCTCATCATCTCACAACTGATACTGTCTTATACCAAGTTTGGCCTGTATATCTACGCCATCGGTGGCGACCGCCAATCGGCTGAGCGGATGGGGATCAACGTCAGGCGCGTACGTCTCGGGACACTCGTCGTCTCAGGGGTGTTTGCCGCTATCGCTGGATTGGTCACGCTCGGTCGGCTAGGGAGTGCGGTTCCCACAATGGGGGCGAGCTTGCTGCTCCCGCCGATCGCTGCAGTCATTCTTGGCGGTGCCAACCTCTTTGGCGGCTCTGGAAACATGATTGGAACTCTCGTCGGCGTGCTGATCCTTGGCGTCCTCCAAAACGGTCTGAATCTTATGGGGGTCGGCCCGTCGGGGCAACTCGTTGCACAAGGTATCGTCTTGCTGGCAGCTGTACTCGCGAATGTCGTCGGACGGGACTGATCCATTCCGTTAGCATATATGTTAGATAATCGGTGCTTTTATGATCGATAAGAATGAATAATGATGACGTATGTCACAGAAACTACGCAGGCGGAGGTTCATTCGTACCGGTGCAATTGCTGGAACAGCACTAATCGCCGGATGCAGTGGTAACGGCGGCGGCGGAGGCGGGAGCGATGATGGCAACGACAACTCTGACGGAAACGATGGAAGCGACAGCGACGATGACAGCGACAACTCCGACGGAAACAGCGGAAACGACGGGCCTCCGACGGTTGCGCTGCTTGTCCCATCGCTGGAATTCACGTTCTTCGCGCGGATGCAGAATGCGTTTGATCAGGCCGTAAGCGACGGGGCAATCGCGTCGGACTCTACGTTCTCAGACGCGGGCAATTCACAGAGCCAACAGGTCTCTGACGTTGAGAACGCTGTTTCGAACGAGGTAGACTTTATCATGATCTCAGCGATCACCGCCGAGGGCATCACAAGCGCTATTCAGGAGGCTAACGAAGCTGATATCCCGGTTGTCGCAATCGATCGGAACATCGCTGAAGGCGACACGATTAGCTACGTCGCGTCGGACAACGTCCAGTTGGGGCGACGGTCGACAGAGCTGTGTCTAAGCTTCATGGAAGAGACGAGCGATCAGGACACCTACAACATCGTTCAATTGGAGGGGACACCCGGAGCGAGCGTCACAAACGACCGCGGAGAAGGGTTTCAAAACGCTGTTAGCAGCGCCGACAACTTGGAGCAACTCGCAACCCAGACGGGCGAGTTCTCGACGCAGGAGGCGTTGAACGTCATGGAAGATTTCATAACTGAGTACGATGACGAAATCGATGGGGTATTCTGTCAGAACGACCTAATGGCGCTTGGTGCTCACCAAGCGTTACAGAACGCTGACATTTCGGTACCGGTCACAGGAATCGACGGGACGGAAGCGTGGGTCGAACGATTCTCCGATAATGAGTACTACGGCACGCTCGCTCAACTCCCTGAGGAAATGGTCACCACCGGGATCGACCGAGGAAAAGCCTACCTCGCCGGGGAAGAGGTTGAAGAGGCGGTTGTGGTTGAGGGGCTGGAAGTGACCCAGGAGAACGGCTCAGATTACTTGAACCAGTACTTCGGCTGAACTGCTGATTCCAACGAGTCTCCGCTGCGGTCAAACGAGACACCACAGCAGGATCACTAAGCTCCTCATATTATCAATTAATACTATGACACACGACCGTATTCACTCGACGTGGGGCGATTGGCTCGTAAGCGAAATAGAGCGGGCAGATCCGGACGGCATCGCCGTCTGGTATCTCGGCTGTAACGGTTTTGTCGTTCGATCAGAGACGACCACGCTATACATCGATCCGTACTTCGGCGACGGAAATCCGCCGAAGCTAGTTCGGATGATCCCGGTGCCGATCGACCCGACAGACGTGTCGGTATGTGACGCGGTACTCGTCACACATGAGCACATTGACCACATGCACCCGCCGTCGTATGGCCCACTGCTTGAGAGGGGCGGGACGCTGTACGCACCAAACGCGTCCTACGAGTCGCCCGATTACGACGGTGATATGCGACTACCGGCGGACCGTCACGAGGTCGTCGCAGTCAAGGAATCGTTCACCGTGGGCGATCTCACCGTCCACGTCCGCGGGGCCGACGACACCGACGCAATCGAACCAGTATCCTACGTCATCGAACACGACACAGGCACCTTCTTCCACGGCGGCGACAGCAAACCTGCGGAGTCTTTTCGCGTCTTGAGTGAGGATTTCGACATTGACGCGGGCGTTCTCGCATTTGGCACCGTGGGCCAGATCCACTACACAGACGAAGACGAGACACGGCCGACGAAGTGGTACATGACGGAAAATGAGATCGTTGAAGCCGCGAACGCACTCGAACTTGACCAACTGATCCCGTCACACTACGACATGTGGAAGGGTGTGACGGGCGACCCGAAGACGCTCCATGAACACGTCGCGTCCTACGAGTATCCACGAAGTATCAATCCCGTCAGGATCGGTGACAGGATAGACCTGGGAGAGCCGGGTGTTGTGCCGCCGTTGACGCACCGATAAGGAACTGACCGCTCGGACGCCCCTTCCACGGCGCTGTCATTCTATATCGATCCGCCGACCGGACTCCGCTGATTCGTAGACGCGCTTGATAGTCTCGATGTCGGTCAGGCCGTGTTCGCCGTCGGCGTGCGGTTCGGTCCCGGTCAGCAGGCAATGTGCGAAGTATTCAAACTCTTCTTCCATCTGATCAACCTGATCGAACTTAATATTCATAGTCGACCCGTTGCGAGAAAATGATAATTCCCGGTCGTCCCACGGGTAAAAAGCAGGTTCGACGAGAAGTTCTCCCGCTGTCCCAGTCACACGGATGTGACTCGCCATGTGGGCGTTCTGGCTCGCGGTGCAAAGTGCGAACGTGTTATCTGGGAAATTGACTTGGAACGCAGCATGTTCGTCGGGGACGTCATCGAACGCCTCGTGAACCGACGCGACTGATCCCGTCACGCTTTCTGGGTCTGCATTGAGCAAGAATCTGCTCGTGTTGAGCGAATAAATGCCGATGTCCATCGTTGCACACCCGCCCGATAGCTCCCAATCCAGTCGCCACTGGTCAGTATCAGGGACCAGTTCGAGGATCGTCTCAGTCATGTTTGCGTGGATGAATATCGGGTCACCGATGTAGCCAGCGTCCAGCAGATCTTTAGCCCGTCGGACAGCTGGCTCCGTGTGCATTCGATAGGCTATCATCAGCGTCGCGTCGTTATCGGCACAGACCTCGACGATCCGCCTTGCGCGTTCGATCGTCGCCTCCATTGGCTTCTCACACAACACTGCCTTGTCGAGTCGTGCAGCCGTCTCGACGAACGGGAGGTGACGGGCGTTCGGCGTTACGACGTAAACAGCATCGTAGGCGTTGCTCGCCGCACCGTCGTGGAACTCACGGTAGGTTATCGCGTGTTCGACCGTCTCTGAGTCGGTCGCCACCGAGCGTGCCTTCTCCCGGTCACCGCTAACGACGACAGTGGTCTCAGAGAGGTCGCCAGCCTTGACCGCTGGCATCGCCTGTTCGCGTGTCCACCAGCCGAGACCGATCATAGCGAACCGAATCGGATCGTCTGTCCCGGTCACGTCCTGCCAGTCTCGAGTGTCGAAGTCGTCTGTGAGTTGATTTATCTCCATGCCAGCCGTTCACACTCGAAGACAATAGAAATATCGGCTGGCTATGTAGTTACTCGCGAACTGACTCAACGACATCTTCGACAGTGTGGGTGAAGATCGCCCCGTCGACTGTGACGGCAACGTACTGTACACCCGCGTCCATCCACTTGTGGGTCATCTCAGAATCGTCCGCGTAGGTTCCGACGATTCTGTCCTCTTCTGTGGCCCGCGTACAGACAGACGACATGAGATCCTCAGCCTGTTGATCCTGGTCCTGTCCCGGGATACTAATCGATTGAGAGATCTTCTACGGGCCCAGAACCAGGACGCTGATTCCGCACACCTCGACAAAGTCATCAAGATTTTCCACACCACGCTTGCCTTCGACATGGACGATGACTGCAGTCTCCTCATTCTGTCGATTTGTCTAGTATTCGTGTCCAGTGTATGCGCCCGCCCGGACGCACGGAGAAAGCCCGCGGGGTCCTGCTGGGGTAATGCGTGTGTGTTCGACGGCTGCTCTCGCGTCCGCACCCGTCTTTGTGTGGGGAATTTTGACGCCCGCCGCGCCGATGTCCAGCGCGCGCTGAATCTCTGATCCTGTATTGTTTCGGACTCGGACGATCGGTTTTGCACACCCATTCTGGGCTGCGGCACACATTGCGACACAATATTCAACGGTCCGTGTTCTTAATCCAGAATGGTGAAGCTCATACTCGTTGCGCCGACTATCTCTGCCGCCATCGGCGAATCAAGCAACTGGAACATGCCAATGAGCGTATTCCTGTCTAACAATTACTTTCTCAGAGAAGGTACACACGTACAGGATAATCATTATTAATATTATTGAAATACTGTCACCGGGTACTGAATTGAATGTAATAATGCGACAGAAGCGGATTACGAGGCGGGATTTTCACCGGCAGCGACGGTTATTGATATTCATATAACTAGTCGGGGTAGGGTGGGCCGGCCTGTTCGGTAAAAGATCGCCTCATGAGATCGGTTGGAACCTGTTGTCTGGACACTACCTCCGCTGCGATCCCAAAGCATAATTGTCTCTCACACGGCTTATTCTGCATGGCATACGATCGCATATTGCTCGCAATCGGCCCGGATGATCGGGACAGTCTGGACATCCTTGTGGACGCTACGATTAATCTTGCGGAGCCTTTGAATGCGACTGTATTCCTCCTGTACGCCTTTCCGAGGGACGAATACGAGGAAATGATGGAACAGATGGGGATTGACACGACGGTCAGCGGTCTCACGCCCAACGAGGTCGCAGAGCGTCATGAGAGCGTCAGAGAGCCAGCAAGCCGGCTGGAGTCGTTGGGCGTCGATTTCGAAATCCGGGGCGTCTCCGGTGGAGACCTCTCGGACCAGGTCGTGAAAATGATAGAACGAAGCGGCACCGACGTAGTCGTCATCGGGGGCACTAAACGGTCCCCGGCCGGAAAAGCAATGTTTGGCGATCACGCCCAACAGATTCTACTAAACGCGCCTGTGCCGGTGGTCTACGTCAATCGGGAGTAGTACTTCGTCCGCTGATTGTCGCCTCATTGGCGTTACAAGAGCGTTCCGCTTGTCAACACCGTTCTGCGCGGCAGTACGGTCGAAGACCTCGCTCACCGACTTCGTTCGGTAGATTTCCAACTCGCGGTCGTGAGTTCAGCTCGGGAGTTGGTTAATCGTGGAAGTTCGAACGACTCGAGAATCTACCTGACTGAGGCGTCGTTCCGTAGAGATGAACGAACTACTGACAATAACAGCGAACAGCGGATGAAAAATTACAAACGTACTGCTGTAATGCGTGGGCTTAATTTAGCTTGTAAAGGGATTTAACACAGATATTCAGCATAGCAGAACGCTACTCCGTAACGTCCGGACACTCACGAATACGCTAGATTGATCTCGATGACGTTGGCGGCCGAACGGAGTAGTCCAGGGATCTCCTTGTGAAATAGGTCCCCCTTAATTCGGGTCGTCGGTCCGGAAACGCTGAGCGCCGCTACGAGGTCGCCGTTTTCTGGGATGACCGGGGCAGCCACGCAGCGCAAGCCGGAGAGCCGTTCCTCTCGGTCGTACGCGTACCCCCTTTCTTGGACTTCGGCGAGCTCGGACTTCAGTTCTGTGCGATTTGTGATGGTGTTCTCTGTTCGGGCCGGAAGGCCGTGAGAGTCGATGATCTCGTCGACGCGCTCTTCGGGCAGTTCCGCGAGAATCGTCTTCCCGAGCGCGGTGCAGTGGAGCTTCACCCGCTTGCCCGCGTACGTATCGACTGTGACGGCCTCAGTCCCCTCGGCACGAGTGATGTAAACGCCCTCGCCGTGCTCCTCGACAGCGGCGTTAGCCATTTCGCCTGTCTTCTTGGCCAATGACTTGACTTCCGGTCGGGCCTTCTCGTAGATATCCATCCGGTTCCGCTTGTACTCTCCCAGTCCGAGAAACCGCAGACCGACGCGATATGTATTGTCTTCGCTCGTGACATACCCCTCGTCTTCCAACGTTTGAAGATGATTGTGAACCGTGCTCTTCGCCATGTCGAGGTCGCTGGCTACCGCTGTTACACCCGCTCCGTCTAGCCGTTTTAGCGCCTCAACGATCCGGAGCGACGTTCTGGTAGCGGCGACTGTGTTTTCTTTCATTGTGTTACTGAGAGAGTTCTCTACCAAAATAACTCTGTTCATGATGACGGAACGTCCGCTTGGCTAAGTGCTACGAGAGCCAGGGGATGTCGTCATGAAATTGTCTGAGCGCGTCGGGTCCGGTCAGCGCCGTCACGGCACCGGCCCGGGTTGTGGCGACAGCGCCGGCAGCGTTTGCGATCGCTAGCGCACGGTCGGGGTCCCTAACACCGTGTGTCAAAGAACCTATAAATGCCGCGAGGAACGCGTCGCCGGCACCAGTGGTGTCGACGGGGTCCACATCGTATCCTTCGTGTTGGGCCTGTCCGGTCACTGGACTGTCGTGGGTACCGAAGCAAAATGCGCCCGCATCCCCAAGGGTCAGCACCACGGTGTGTGGCCCCTCGTTGGCCACGGCGCGTGCCAATTCTGCCGGCTCGTCAGCCTCAAACCCCGCGACGGATAGCTCATCAGGTGTCGCCGTGACGACATCGACGTCTGATAGCGCACCACGAATGACGGCGCGGAACTCGTGGGTGCTGTGCCACATTTCAGGCCGCCAGTTTGGGTCGAGCGACACCGTACAGTGGTCGGCAGCTCGCGACTGCAGTTCGAGCGTCGCTGAGCGGCTCGGTTCGATGCTCATCGTTACCCCAGTCGTGTGGACCCACGATACTGATTTGAGCGTGTCATCAGACACATTACCCTGTTGTAGCCTAGTGTCCGCACCGCGCTCCCGATAAAAGGCAAACGATGGCCCTCGATCGGCATCATGTGTGACCAGCGAGACCGTCGTTCGTGCATCTTCGTCGGTCACAAGTAGTTCAGACGGGATATTCGAGGCTGCAAAATATTCTTGAAGAAAAGCTCCGAGCTCGTCGGTCGCCAGCCTCGTCCAGCACAGTGGCGGGATGCCAAGTCGATCTAGCGCCATCGCGGCGTTTGCACCGGAACCTCCAAAAGTCGGTTCGTATCCACCGGCGTCGCTCGGTGACCCGGGGTGGCGCGGGACAAAATCTACAAGCGTATCGCCGGCAACTAGAATTGTCGGAGTCGTTGTCATGCGGATTGATAGCTCCCAATGATATTTAATAATTCGCTACCGATAGAGGTATTACTCCGACAACGGAGGATCTCGACTACCCCACGCAGTCTTAAATCCGGCGACGCTCTCGGTAGTCTCCGAGGAGTCGATGTGGGCATTGAGGACGTCAAATGACATCGTGACCGCATCAATTCCAGACTCATAAAGAGCAGTTGCCTGCGTGGTATTCCGGATACTTGCGGCTAGGACCTCTGTTTCAAACCCCTGAGCATCAAAAATCGACTGAATTTGACGAGTTGTAGCAATTCCGTCAGCGCCCGAATCGTCAATTCGACCGACGTACGGAGCGACGAAGGTTGCATCATTCTTTGCAGCCAGCACCGCCTGCTCAACAGTATACACCACGGTGACCCCTGCGGGAACTCCGTTAGCCCGGAGACGACCTAATGCCTCGACCCCCGGCCTTGTTGCCGGAATCTTTGCGACCACGTCATCTGCCCAGTCCTGATACCCCCGCGCTTCGCGAACTATTCCTTCGACACTTTCGGCGAGGACCTGTGCGAATATTGGCCCGTTAGCGATCTCGCCTGCCGTTTCTACGACGTCTTTGTATCGGCGGTCCGTTTCGGCGACAATCGACGGGTTCGTTGTTACTCCATCTATTTGGAAGCATCTGTCAGCGGTCCGGATTTGTTCCGGCGATGCCGTGTCGATATAGATATTCACGAGGTATGATTAGCACGTAGTCTGATGAAATTACTGCTTGAACGCGATTGTTTGTCATACTATTATATGAAATCTTATATATCATCAGAATAAATAGCCAAGAACGGTCTATCACACACAAATACTAAGATTTCATGACACATCAATTTTATATTCATCAAAAATTATATGTGTCCCGTATACTGCACTGATGCTGAACGGTATATCATTAACAATATTTATATAGTAATGGTCGTATTCACACCTGTATGCAAACCAGTAACAGACGGGACGTTCTGAAGGCATCCGGTGCAGCAATCACAACCATCTCACTGGCAGGGTGTAGTGGAAGCGGTGGAGATGGTGGGGAGGGTGGAGACAATAGTGGCAGTGGCGGTGGCACTGCAGGTGACTCTGGGAGTGCCAGTGGAGAGAACTCTCTGGACAGGGTCGGGATGAGTGCGTACGTCCGAGGTGGATCCTGGATTACTGCATACATTGAAGCGGCTGAGTTCTATGCCGAAGATCAAGGTATTGAACTCGATGTCCGGCCTAACCAACAAAGCGCACAGAAGCAGGTATCTGATATCCGCGATTTCGCTAATGGCGACTACGATGCCATCCTTGTAGGTATTTGGCAGACCGGTGCGGCAGAGGGAGCCATCGACCAGGCGATTGAAGGCGGGACGCCGGTGTTCGCGACAAACGCCGATACGAACAGTTCGCAAATCCCCTTATACGTCGGGTTCAGTAACTATGATGGTGGTGCCAGTTCCGGTGAACAGATGCTTAACGCACTTGAACAGCAATACCCTGACAAGGATACATGGCGCGTGCTGAATATCCGGGGCCCACAGGGCAACCAGTCGGCCAATCAGCGCTCACAGGGATTCCTTGACATAATGAATGAGCAGGACCGTGTTGAAGTCGTTAGAACGATTAATGGGGAGTTCGCCCGTGACGTTGCTCAGTCAAACGTTCAAGAGTTTATACAAGCAAACGGCCGGGTTGATGGGATTTACTCCGGAAATCTCTCAATGGGGTTAGGAGTTGTTGGTGCGTTACGAAATCTCGATATGTTGGTTCCGCAGGGGACGGATGGCCACATTTGTCTGACCCAGATGGACGGGAGTCCCGAAGTGAACCCGCTCGTCGGTGAAGGCATGATCGACGCAGCGGTTGACCAGCCCAACTACTTCTACAATCCCATTGCAATGCATTACATGCAGGAGTACGTCGAAAGCGGAATGGACGACAGCGTCATCCCAGAGGTAGGGTCAGAGGTCACGGCTGACCAGCTCAATATCGAACCCGGCCAACACAAGGATGTTGAAATGTGGTCGGAGCCCATCTGGGATCCTGGTGTCATGCGTGAGCAAAACGATCACCCGTGGTTCCGGACAAACAGCGTCGTCATCACGCAGGATAACTTTGACCAGCCGTTCCTTTGGGGTAACGTCTGGGGCTGATCGATGGCAACAGACGAGGAATCTATTGGCCGGATCTTCGGGGATCGAGACGATGTAATGCTGACACTGCTGGACAATATGATCTGGCCGATCCTCGGTCTCGTCCTGGTCGGGGTGCTGGTGTTAGTTCCTCAGACGTTCAGATCGGCTGAGCTGATCTTGTGGGGGGCAGTTCCGATTGGGTTGCTTGTGCTGGCAGAGAGCCTCTGTCTCTTGTCGGGTCACTTCGACCTCTCAATAGGATCAATCGCCGGCTTTTCGGCGATATTCACTGGGATGATTCTTGGAACTTGTCCGAGCTGTTGGGGGCTGACGACCAGTCCGTGGATCGGCTTCGGGATTATTCTACTGGTCGGCTCGCTCATTGGCCTCATTAACGGTGTGATGATCGCAAAGGTCGGACTGAACCCGTTTCTGCAGACGCTGGCATTTCTCATCGTTTTCGAGGGTGCGAAGACAGCACTGCAAACACAACCAGTTACGGGTCTTCCATCACTATACACTCAAGTTGGCGGAACGCCTCAATTCGCAATCGGGTTCATGTTGGTTGCGTTCCTCCTCGTTGGTCTGGTGCTACGGTATACCCCCTTTGGTCAGGCCGTTTACGCGCTCGGAAGCTCGGAAAACTCTGCTCGCGAGGTCGGGATTGATACCGAGCGGCTCATTATCATTATTTATACTATCAGCGGCACTCTTTCTGCAACTGCTGGGCTGATGCTGACCGGCTTTGTCGGCGTCGTCCCGCCGTTGATCGGTGAGGGACTGGTGTTCCAGGCGTTCGCTGGTGCGGTTATCGGAGGTATCAGTCTCTTTGGTGGCCGGGGGAAGATCACCGGGGCGCTTGGTGGTGTTATTCTCATTCAAGTTATTCAGTCAGCGTTGAATAACAGTCAAGTAATCGGTGCGACACAAATTCAGATGATCAATGGCATCGTCCTGCTCGTGGCAATCCTACTGTACAGCACCCAGAGCAAACTGCGTTCTCGCATCCTCGCGAGTGGTGCAGTATGAGCGTTAAAAATGAAGATTTGACGGGAGAAAACTCCTCAGGGAGCGATGACACCGACAGAGTTGGGGCGTTGAAGCTCCGCGCAGAGAATCTCACCAAGCGCTTCGGTCGTATCGTCGCTGTTGAAGACGTTTCACTTGATATTCACTCCTCGGAGGTGTTCGCGCTTGTTGGCGATAACGGTGCAGGCAAGTCGACGCTCATGAATATGCTTAGCGGCGTCCACGAACCTTCGGAAGGTCAAATATATAAAGACGGCAAGCCGGTAGCGTTCAGCAATCCATCTGATGCACGTGACAACGATATAGAGACCGTCTATCAGGATCTCGCGTTGATGGATGACCTTGACATTGCGACGAACATGTTTATGGGTCAGTTCCCGCGAAACGGATTGGGCCCGCTGCAGTTCATCGACTGGGATGAGACTTACGAGCGGGCTGAACAGATCATGATGGAGCGGCTCGGTCGGGATCTCGATATCAAAACCGAAGTAGAATTCCTCTCTGGCGGCCAGCGGCAACTTGTCGCGATCGGCCGGTCACTTGCATTCGACCCAGATGTTATTATCCTTGACGAACCTACGAGCGCGCTGTCAGTTGATGCGACCCGGCTCGTCCAAGACACCATCGACACGCTGTCAGATCAAGGGATCACAATCGTCATCGTCAGCCACAACATTGAGTCAGTGTTGAAACACGCCGACCGCATTGGCGTCCTATTTCGAGGGTCGCTCGTTGATATCAGACAACCCGAGGAGACGGACTTAGAAGAATTAAACGAATTGATGACGACTGGAACGCTATCCAGTGGCCGTCTCGATACGTAACGAGAGTGGCTGCCCACGCCCCGGCCTTCGGGTTCTGTGAACAGAAGACGAAGCGACCCGTGGACTGCACGGAACCGACCTCCCGGTTTTTCAATCCCGACGATCAATAGTAGCGGCATGAGCACACCCAAACAGGTCGTCGACATCAAGTGTAAGACCGGTGAGGGGCCACTTTGGCATCCCGAAGATGAACAACTCTACTGGTGTGATATTCCGAAGGGGCGAGTCTATCGATACGACCCAAGGACGGATGAGTATGAGTGTGTTTACCGTGATAGATGCGAGCGAATTGGCGGTTTCACCATCCAACGAGACGGATCACTGTTACTGTTTCAAGAAGCAGGGGCAGTCCGGCGACTCTGTCGCGAGGACTGGACAACGGAAACAATTGTCGCGCCAGATCCCGGTCGCTTCCATGAACGGTACAACGACGTCATAGCGGATCCCGAAGGCCGGGTATTTGCCGGTGTCATGCCGGACACAGAGCAAGGACTCCCCGGACAGCTCTACCGGCTGGATACTGACGGGACACTCACTCTCGTTCGAGAGTCTTGTGTGCTCCCGAACGGAATGGGGTTCACACCAGATTTGGCGCAACTGTACTTCACCGATACCTGCGAAGTGGACCCGTCAAAACCAGGGTACATCTACCGATACAATTACCACCGTGCGAGCGGGAGGCTTACTGATCCTGAGGTATTTATTGATGCGGGCAATATCAACGGATACCCCGATGGAATGACTGTCGATAGTGAGGGCCACGTGTGGTCCGCGTTCTGGGACGGGAGTGCGATTCACCGCTTCGCGCCCGATGGAACACACGAGCGGACGCTCTCTTTCAACCCCCGGAAGGTATCATCGCTGACCTTCGCCGGCGACGATTACCACACGGCCTACGTAACGACGGCCTGCGTTGAGACCCGCGAAAGAGAGGGACCGGGCGCGGGAAGTCTCTACAACGTGAACCTTGGCGTGACCGGTCGGTCGGAGTTTCGTTCCGCCATTGATCCTGACCGTCGTTAGCCGTCGACTCTCGCCTGTTCCCGCAACCCGCGCATGTAACCGATGGCGAACAGACGCCCGTTTGTGTGGTAGCCGGGGTTGGAGTTGTCTTCGCCGGCCATTGTTGGGACGTGGTCAGGTCGCATCGGCACATTGTCACTGACATAGCGCTCGTAAGCCCGCATCGCGGCGAGCATATCAGTCGGCCCGTCGTCATGCCACGTCTCAACAAACTTGTCGGCGTCGCCTTCGATGTCACGGAAATGGACGAAGTTGATACGGTCGCCAAAACGCTCTATAGTTGTTGGAATGTCCGCGTCCATCGCGGCGAAGTTACCCTGACAGAATGTGATACCGTTGTACTCGCTGTCGTATATGTCGAGTACGCGATCGTAGCTTTCCACGCTCGTAACGATACGAGGGATATTAACCAACGAATCTCTGGGAGGGTCGTCGGGGTGGAGACTGAGTTTCACGCCCGTCTCCTCCGCGACAGGGACAACCTCCTGTAAAAAGTATTCAAGACCCTCCCAGAGGTCTTCGTGTGTGGCGTCAGGTAACGTGTCGGGACCATCTTGTATCTTAGAGATGTCAAATTCGGTGACATAGGAACCACCGCGGGACTCAACGTGGGCGGCGGTTCGTGCCCAGCGGACGCCCGCCATCCAATCGTAGCAGACCACCGGGATACCGACCTTTCCGCAGTTTCGTAGGAATTGTTGGAAAATTTTGATGTCCTTATTTCGACCCTCACGGCCGAGGCGGACCCGATCTGAGATAGGGACGCTCCCTTCTATAACGGACAAGTTCAGTCCGACATTTGATAACCAGTTTGAGAGTCCCTGCAGGTCGTCGTAGGTCCACTGTGTACGCCCGTCGCCAATTTCGATTGGGTGGATAACGGCATCCGTCACACCCATCTGCCGGGCGAGATGCCAGCGTTCATCCGGTTCGTGTGGCAGTACGAGTGCAGGAGACACCATATCTATGTGCTCGGGTGCAGGTCACTAATACCCACCGCCGTCGGGGCGGTGTTCAGATAAGTATTGAAAAGTGAGGGTGGGTTTTCAAAGTGGTCTATGCCCGAAAACGAACGCTTCTGTGTCTGTTTAGACGATATCAACTTGGAGTTTTTAGAGTGAGAACCAACACCGCGGCTGTTTATAAAGTTCAGTATTCAGCTTCATTTGACTGGACTATCGCTATCAAATGCTATTTATTTAGGTAATTAGAGTTGACCGGGATCAATCCACTATTCATAATTGGGCTCGTAAGGTCAATCTACAGCCGAAGTCTGGTCGGAGTCCGAATCACGTTACAGCTGATGAGACAGTGATTTGACTCAATGATGGACAGTATTGGCTGTATGCTGCTGTTGGTACAGAACGGACGATCTGCACCAGACACAGTTTGAGCCGACACGAAATATTGCTACCCATGATCAATTTTTCGCAGATCTCCGCGAAAAGCACGACGTAGATAACGCAGTCATTCTCGTCGATGGCGCAGCTCCACTTCAGCGAGCCTGTCGCAAACACGACCTCGATTTTAGATACGAACGACATAGAAATCGGAACTGCATTGAACATGTATTTCCTGAGATAACACACAGAACTGTCTGCTTCTCACATTGTTTCAGCTACGCCGAAGCAGAAACAGCAATGGAGTGTCTGAGATCGTTCGCCTTCGCATGGAATCAGCTTATATGAATACTACCGCCGTCGGTGCCGTAACGCTGATTTGACCGCCCCGAGTAAGCCGAGTATGTCAGATACAGACCGCGCCGTCTACGTCCAGCGACTCGCTCCCAACCAGCGCGAGGCGTACGTCGAAGCCCACGACAACGTCCCCGAGGGAGTGACTAACGCGATGGAACGAGGGGGCATCGAGAAATTCGAACTGTACCTCCGCGACGATATCGCAGTCTGCATCTTGGAATGCGCAAATCTAGAGGACTACCTTGACGCCGTTGACGGCGATGATGCCATCATTGACTGGGAGCGTTACACCGGTCAGTTCAAACAGGCGGGGGTCGACGCCGATGCCGATCCGGGAGCCGGTATTCCGTTCATGGAGCGAGTCTGGCAATTCGAGCCTGATGCTTAGTGAGGCGCGGCGGACCGCTACGCCGCCCCGTCAGTGGCCCCAGAGATTCCCGTCAGGGTCGTACCGTGCGTCCATGATGCGGTCCCACTGCTCATCCGAAAGAGTGATCCCGGTCGCGGCGACGTTTTCGTTGAGTTGATCGACCGTCCGGGCCCCAATGATGGGAACACAAGTGATCTCGTCCCAATCCATCAGCCAGCGCAGGGACACCTGCGCGGGCGTGGCGTCGACCTCGGTCGCGATAGTCCGGATCTCGTCGAGCACGTGCCAGCCCCGTTCCGAGAGATAGTAGTCATCAAAGAAGTCGTCAAAGCTCCCGCGGGCCCCATCAGGCGTCTCGACTGCCTCTGGGTCGTTCGGATCGACGCGTTCGTACTTTCCGGTGAGGAAGCCACCCGCGAGTGGTGAGTACGGACAGACTGCGATGTCTTGGTCGGCACAGACGTCGAGGTACTGCTTCACGTCTTCGTAGTAGCCGGCGTGGTGAAGCGGCTGCGTCACCTTGAATTGTTCGAGGCCCTCCGTGTCGGACTGCCAAAGCGCCTTGGTTAATTGCCAAGCCGCCATCGTGGAGGCACCAAGGTAGTGAACTTTTCCTTCGCGCACGAGGTCGTTTAGCGTCCGCAGCGTTTCTTTGATGTCGCTGTGCTCGTCCCAGCGGTGGATGTAGTACAAGTCCAAGTAGTCTGTCCCGAGTCGGTCCAGCGTCCCTTCGACCTGGGCGCGGATGTGCTTGCGACCTAGCCCGGAGTCGTTTGGCCCCGGCTCGCCCCAGCCGTCGAACGGGAAGTACACTTTCGACGCAATGACGAAGTCCGTCCGCTCGTAGTCCTCGAGCCACTCCCCGATGTACTCCTCGCTGGTCCCGTGTGGGGAACCGTAGACGTTCGCGGTGTCGATGAAATTGACGCCATGGTCCCAGGCCGCGTCTAGCAGTTCGTGGGCTTCTTGTCGTCCCGTCTCGACTACGCCGTTCGTCTCCTTTCCGAAGCGCCACGTGCCGAGACAGAGTTCAGAGACGCGAGTCCCAGTGCTGCCGAGCTGTCGGTATCCCATCGTATCACCGGTTCGAACGGCACGATAAAACAGTTTCGCCGAACCGTCATAGCCCACTGTGTGCGAGCCAACCCCCGTCTACCGCAAAGTTCGCACCGGTAATGAACGCCGCCTCGTCGCTGGCGAGGAACACCGCGGCGTCACCGATGTCTTCAGGTTTCCCGAACTGAGGCAAGAGCGTATGTTCCTTCGCCTTTGCGACGTCCTCGTCGGTGTTGATGTCCTGTAGCGGGGTCTCAATGTACCCGGGATTGATACAGTTGACTCGGACGCCGTCGTCACCCAATTCAATCGCCAAGTCCCTGGTCATGTTGACGACGCCGCCTTTCGCCGCCGCGTATGGCGGTCCACCGCCGCCTTCGAAGCCACGAACAGACCCGATATTAATGATCTGTCCCTGGCGTTCGACGAGGTGGGGGATCGCGAACTTGGAGCAGTAGAACGCCCCGCTCAGGTCGATGTCGATGGACCGTTGCCACTCCTTGATACTTGTTGACTGCGAGTCACCGACGATCTGAATACCGGCGTTATTGACGAGAACGTCGATACCGCCGTACGTCTCGACCGCAGTCTCAACCATCGCAGCGGCGTTGTCGCAATCGCTGACGTCGGTCTCGACATAAGTACCCTTGCCGCGTGTTTCCTCGGTAATGACGACGTCTGTCGGTGTGGTCACTTTGCTGTCGTACCGGGCCCCCTGCTTTGGCTCTCTCTGAATGTCGGCTACAACAACGTTCGCGCCCTCGTCGCCGAACCGTCGTGCGATGCCACGCCCGATCCCACTCGCCGCACCGGTGACGACAACCGTACGGTCGGCGTGTCGCTCTCTAGACATAATAATTATACTTAGACTGTCTGTTTTATTCGGCGACAACGGGGTTCGTTAGCGTCCCGACGCCTTCGATCTCAACATCAACAGAATCTCCCGGTTCAAGCAGTTCTGGTGGGTCACGGAAGATACCGACTCCCCCTGGGGTCCCCGTTGAAATAACGTCGCCCGGACGGAGCGTCATGATCCCGCTAATGTATGAGACCACCTCTTCAACGTTAAAAATGAACTCTTCAGTGTTTGACGACTGCATCGTCTCGCCGTTGACTCGGCAGGCCACGTCCAGTCCCTCCGGGTTGAGTCGGTTGTCTGGAACCAAAGTCGGTCCCATCGGTGCGAAAGTGTCGTAGCTCTTCCCGCGGAAAAACTGACCGTCGTTGAACTGTGCGTCCCGCCCGCTCACGTCGTTGAGCGCGGTGTATCCAGTGATGTAGTCACGCGCATCGGCAGTTGAGACATCCTTTGCAGTTCGACCGATCACCACACCGAGTTCAACTTCGAAGTCTACTTGATCGAGCTCAGCGGGGTGTATGATCGGGTCACCCGGATTGGTGACCGCAGTTCCAGACTTTCCAAACAAGAGAGGGCGCTCAGGGACATCCTCGTCCTGTTCCTCTGCGTGGTCGTGGTAGTTCAATCCCACACAGATTATCTTGCCTGGCCGCGGAACCGGCGCGAGTAGGTTAGCTTCTGACGCCGGAATGTATTGCTCAGCCATCGCGTCTACGGCGTCGTCCACAAGCTGGAGGAACCCGGCGTCGGTCAACTGTTGGTAGGTGATCTCTTCCTGGAGTCCCGCCAGTGGAACAATATCCTCGTCGCGACGGATGCCCCATACTGGAGAACCACCGGTTGTATATCTAACCAACTGCATTACCCATATTTCGGGGGCTTTTCTATATAAGTACTTTGTTCACTTGATGGGTTGAGCAAAACATCGTCAAAATAGTTTCTGAGTTTTATGTCAGATTTGACTGCCTCAGCATAGGTGTCACGTGAATTAAGTTGTCGTTTGTAGAGCGAGTTTGAATACTACGTTTGGCGATTGTTGTAGAAAGCCGCTATCAGGTAATATATATCATCGTAGAAGGTATATAATTGTATTTAGTTATTTGAGATCAAGTAAATTCAAATGTCCAACCATAACTATGCTTATAAATCTGATTTCTATCCGAATTCCGCCACCTGAGAGGAACAACTTTCGGTGTTTCGACCGCCTCAGCGGCGATAGCAGTTGTATCGAATTAGATTTTCTGGAGCGAGAGGCGACACCCAAGTCGGCGATGAAGCTCGGTATCCGACTCCATTTGGCTGGATTATCACTTTGGGATACCGTCTCGATTCTTGAGAGGATGGGTATCAATCGGCATCGAACCACCGTTCATCGGTGGGTTCAGAAAGCCGATCTACAGCCGGCAGACGGTGTGAATCCGGATCACGTCGCGCTCGGTGAGACTGTGATTCAGCTCAATTCTGAACGGTAGTGACTGTACGCTGCCGTCGATCCCGATACGAACCGCCTGCTCCACGTTCGGCTGTATCCGACGAGAACGAATGCGATCTCCTCGATGTTTCTCTCTGAATTGCGTGAGAAACATCAGGTCGACGACGCTCTCTTTCTCGTCGATGGTGCCACGTGGGTACAGGCGGCCTGTCATCGCCACGGGCTCCGATTCCAACACGTCACACACGGGAATCGGAATGCTGTCGAACGTGTCTTTCGTGAGGTAAAACGCTGAACAAACCAGTTCTCAAATACGTTCAGCCATGTCGAACCGAAGACCGCTGAAAATTAGTTACAAGCGTTTGCCTTCGCATGGAATCAGCTTATCTAAACACTACCGTAGAACGCTACCGATACCTACTTGCTACCTCTGCTTGATCAACTGACCGCCATATTTACACTCGACAAAACTGAGCGATACATTGAGATGGACGACCGCGCTACAGGAGCACTGCTTGGCCTTGCGTGCGGTGATGCCCTTGGTCGGCCAGTTGAGTTCCAGCAGCCGTCGACCATCCGGAACCGCCATGGACGCGTCTCT